>Ga0099826_10000824_pt1 | contig 16684 bp, 2 predicted proteins | sample Mtrugardesep15_FD_76830 | JGI IMG/M metagenome (GOLD analysis project Ga0099826, IMG submission 76830) | Root nodule microbial communities of legume samples collected from California, USA - M. trunc garden sep15 | ecosystem: Host-associated > Plants > Roots > Nodule | place: USA: California... | reverse complement strand
GTTCATTTCGTCTTTATGACAATAATGGTTGATAACGAACATGAGGATTCCGTTCTTTCTTGTAGAAAATGATATATGTATATGTTGTTTCTATATTGGTATCTGATATACTTTGGGTCTTGTTCATCTATTTTGGACATACTTTGGAAAATGTTCTTATATAGGGGTATTTTATTTTATTTTATATATAACAGGGATACATGGTATTATTATTTTGAGTGATAAATATTGATATGATATAGAAAATATAGGGTGTTCAAAGAATGTAAAGCCTCGAGGCATCAATCATTACAAATAGGGGTGGAAATAAGCTAGGTCAATTGACATGAGCCTACGATCTAACCTACCTTAGGTTCAAGTCATGCCAATTTATATGAGAATTTCTTTACTTCCCCTCCTTGCTCGCTATATGTTTTATCAATTTTATCCCCATTTGGATTCTAGAAACTAAACAGGAAGAGCATGCATTGCTTTCTAGTATCCGAGTATATTTTGATTATACGAGCTTTTACATTTTAAGCTATCCACCATAAACTATTCCTCAAAAAAAAAAAGCTATCCACCATAAACTAGTGGTTTTGCATTTTACGTTATGAGAGTTGAAACTTACCAAGGACGTGCACAATGTGAGAATTGAGAATATGATGACCTAATTGGAATGAAAATAAAAAAAAACACTAATTTGATATAATTAGTTAATTTAAAGGACTACAAGAGTAATTTTGTCATTTATCATTTTTCAAATATATCATTTATCTCTTTTGTATCTTTATAATATTCTATAACTAGTTAATTAAAAAAAAAAGATAAAATAGTACCTAATTTTGTATCAAAAAATTTAATGCCACATTCATTTGATAACAATTATATTTTAAAATAACGTTTCAAGTTGGAGTGAAGATTATAAATAATAATTAACTTTTGATTTGTAAATTTTAATAAGAAAATAAATGTTTGATTGAACATCTGGTTAATAAATCAATTGAAAAATCATTTCAGGAGTTCTTTATCTTTTTTGCGTGTATCAAATTAATCTTGTATCTTCCCTCATGTGATAACTTGTGGAAGTTATTAAAAAATTAGCAACCTTGGACTTAACCTCATTTTTTATCGTTTGATGTTTCATAAGTGTGCCATAATAATGTTGTTTTGAAGCTTGATGCGACAAACTGGTCGTTGAGAAATATCATACATGTTCATTCCCTGTTATTAAAATAGAGAGTTAGGTTTCGTGGTTATTTTCATTACCTATATATGTGAGTCACAACTTCATATAAATGCCAAATTTGTACTCTTGCAACTCTAATGTTGATGGAAGTGAAAGAAATCACCACAACTCTAATGATTTCCAATAGCAAACTTAGCATAGGGATAGAACAATTGTGCATACAATAGGCACCGTGACCAACTATATGAAAAACTTCTTCAAAAAAAGAAAAACTATATGAAAAAACATCATGGGGATATAAGAAATTTATGGTATATTTTCACACTGATGGGTTGCATTTCTGTTTCCTATCTGATATAATAGGGTGTTAACAAGACTTTTCTATTTTTTCTCAAACAAAAAAAAAAGACTTTTTATTAGTTTTTTATTTGTATCAAGAGGGTGTTAATCGTGATAATGATTTGGAGATTAATGAGTCTAGAAGAATTATACCCCAGGGTTCAGACATAATGATTTATTTGGTATCAAGTTTCGTCAATTATAAATTTTAATAGTAATGTTAGTCCTTCATAATAAGGATAGTCTTTATTTTTAAAAATTAGAAAAAATGGATACTTTTAATCTTCAAAATAGTCTATATAAAATGAAAATAAAGATAAAAATAATTAATTATTTTTTGAGGACTAAATTTGAAAGCTCGCGATTTATGCACTAGATGGAAAAAATATATCTTTTCACACACTAAATAAACTCATGCATGACAATACTTGTAAGTTTTGTTTCTATAGTTATAGGTAGAGGTGAAGTGCTCAATAATTTAGGCTATTAAACTCATCCAAGACAATACTTCCAGCTAGCAAGTTAAAACAACATATATACTATACATTATCATTCTTTCTAAACCTAATTGATAATAAGTTTTTTTATCCCAATTGGTTGGTGGGAATGACCTCAAATATCTTTTCGGCATCCCACTTTGTTGTGCCATTAACAAAAACGAACTACGAAATTGAACAAGAAAAATCTATTAACACAACTGAACAACAAACTAAATTTTAGGTCAAATACATCCTTTAAGTTTCATGTTTGTTTTAGATAAATCCTTTAAGTTTCTAAGGTTTTAGATAGGTCCTTTAAGTTTCGAGTTTATTTCAGATAGGTCCTTTAAGTTTCTAAGGTTTCAGATAGGTCCTTTAAGTTTCGAATTTGTTTCAAATAGGTCCTTTCTATCAACATCCGTTAAGCCAAAGTTGATATGTCCGTTAGAAACTTAAAATACCTATCTGAAATAAACTCGAAACTTAAAGGACTTATCTTAAACTTTAGAAACTTAAATGACCTATCTAAAACAAACTCGAAACTTAAAAAACCTATCTAAAACAAACGTGAAACTTAAAAGACTCAGGGAGTATTTCACCTAAATTTTATAAAATACTTACCTAGATAACCATTGTCTTAGCCTTTCTTATTCATTCTTAAGTCTTTTCTTAACATTTGGAGAAACAAATCTAATGTAACTTTTTTTTTCCTTGTCTATTTGTCCATCAAATATCCTTCATTATTGAGACAATAGACTTTTTTTTAAAAATGTTAGCAACACACATTCTAACACACACTTTTTTTTATTGGTTAAAATTCGCATGGGTTCCACCAAATCATATTAGTCCCATATAAATTTAGTGTGTTTCATGTGAATTTTAACCAATCAAAAAGAATGTATTAAAATGTGTATTGATAGTATTTTTCTAATTACATTATTGATTGTCTTTGACATGTAACCAATAAATCACATTTTTCACCGAATGAAATATTGATTAACTCTAAAATCTAGGTGATCAAATGAAGCATCGTTCACCTATCATTTTTCTCATCTATATTATCCGTGCTTGAAGATAACTTGATAGTCACCAAATTTATTGCTCATCGAATAATAATCAACAAATAACGCCAAGTAAAGTCCTTTGAGCACGGTAAGCTTTATACATAATCACACCAATATCCTTGCATCCGTCATGCATGTGTGTGTGTATTTATGTATCATTTTTAAGTATATAGGCAAATACCATCCGAAAATGTAAAATCTTGCAATTACTTTCTGAAATTTGAGAGAAGATAAATAGCCGCCTCAAATTGTAAATTGTCAGGTAAGTTAGTCCCTTCGTCCATTTTCTCCATTAAAATTGATGTCATATGGATAGAGACACATCACAAAGGGTATTTGCTCATAATTCTAAGGGGTATTTGCACATTTTTTGAAATCACAATTTTTTTCATTTTTTTATGGAATCAGATTTTGGAATGGATACTTTTACCCCACCATATAACCTTACTTCATGAAAACGTGTCTGAATGCATTGTTGGTCTAAAATGATTATGTATGCATATTATTTAAAGTGTATAATATGATTGTCATGTGTTTTCTTTATTTTGAGCTAATTAGTTGGTTCACACTAAGTATGTATGCATTGTTGGTCTAAAATGATTGTGTATCATTGAATGAAAATAAAAGTATGGGGTAAACTGTGTGCTAATATGTTACTTTTTGTGACAATGGAAATTATGCAAAATCCCCTTGAAACTTGTCACTTATGTGCAAAATACACCATAAAAAATTTACATTGATCCCTATTCAAAAAACTTCAATATATGCAATAACAACTCATAAAAACCAACATAATGATAATCCTTAAATAAATTTTTAAACATAACTCTTCATCATAACGATGTTCCATCCATAATACATATATTGAAGGACAAATGAATGGAGATAGTATGATAAACACATAAAGACTGGTTCTCGTGTGTGTGTGTGTTGTGTTTTGTTGTGCATTGATTACACAAATTTTTATCAAAACTTACCTTTTAAGTCTTTTAAGGAATGTCTCAATCGGTAACACTTTCCTTTTTTTAATAGAAAAATATTTATATTTATATACCAAAAACAACAAAGCATGTCAAAGTAGGTAAAAAAACCATAAGTACTCCGCCACTCCACCAAATAAAAAACACATCAAAATACACGAGAGACAAATTAAAAAGAACTAAAAACATCAAAACCCCAAAAACAACAAATGAAAAGAGAGCACCCAACACCTACATCAGGGTCAACCTAGAAATCATCCATCAAATGAATCAAAACGAAAGGGAGATTAACCAAACCTACTATCCCAAGAGAAACATCAGAAACATACCCCACTTAAAGGCACCCAAACATAGCCCATCTTCGACAAACTATTGATTCCAACTGATATTTGGTTCCACCACCCACCTCATAATGGGAACAAGAATGCCCATAATGTCTCTAAAAAAAATCAATATCAAGAGGTAAATTGAATTTTATCAGCAATTGCTCTACATTCATTGCCCTACGATAGAACAACAAATCATTGTGAGGAGACCAAATAGACCACACAACCGAATGCCAGAAGATCAACAAGAAGTCACACCTAGCTTTCTCTCGTCCAAGAAACACACAACACCCCTAAAAATACATAACAACCTCTTCGAGAGAACCAACTCCCAACCTAACCACCTAAAAATATTATACCAAAGCCTAGATACAATGCAACCGCACAAGTCACACACAAGTTGTTGGCAAATTGCGCCTCGATCCCACACAAGGCACACAAAGTAATCACATGGTCATGACTCGTGAAACACTATGCGTCAAAAGATTTACTCTAGTTGGAATTATGTCAAGGAGGAGTTATCAAGAAAACACTTGCACCTTTGAAGGAGTTAAACTCTTCCAAATCATGGGCAAAGTTTTAAACAACTCGAGCACTATACTCCCCGATCCAAAGTAGGTCTCATAAAAGGTAATCATAAGCAGAACTAGCCGAAAAAACCCCATATGAATTAAGCTTCCAAGACCTCAAAATAAAAAATTCCATTGTTTAGATTTTTTTTTTAATTTATCTTATTTCAGAAAAATCCGGAAAAAATTTGCATTAGTTTTATTTGATTTTTAGGATTTTTTTTTTGTTGGTAATTTTATATTTTATTTGACATATTCTCATAATTTTTTATTTAGTTTTTTTTGTTGTTTTTAAAAGCGAAATTCGCAACTGCTTAAATAGAAAAGATTTTGATTGTTGATTATATAAAAACATATTTATAATTCAAATACATCCGATTATAAATTTGAAACCCCACAAACATTTATTTAAAAAAGAAAACGGGGGCGCAAGAAATACATTGGGTGAAAAAGTAATATGGGGCAATGGTATGGTGAAACCCATTTTGAGTATATTGAAAAGGATAAGAAATAATGGGGGACAAGAGGGATAATAAAAAATGAGGAGTATATAAAGGGTTGTTGTATCCATCCATCCATCCCCCCTATAGTTTCGTGAGTGAGTGACTGAAAATGAATCCTCCTCCTCCCAACAATCCAAACCAACAAAATGCCTCTGAGGTGCTGACGCGTCGTCTTAACAACTTCCGTCGCCTGTCCAACATCTTCAAAGATGAGTACTGGTATCTCATCGCCCAACTCAGGAACTCTCACAGAGAGTATGTCGCCCTTGGCCTCAATCCTTTCCAGCCTCAGCCTCAGCCTCAGCCCGACAACTACAGTATCTGTGCCTTCCAAGGCTGCCAAACCAGGCCAATGCCTTTAACCCCATTTTGCTTTGCTCACATTCTCTCTGATCCGAGGCAGGTGCTGTACAAGCCTTGCGAGTTCGTCATCGCCAGGTCTTTCTCAATTCTCACTTCTTTCTTTTATATTATTTTCATTCAACTAAATCATCATCTAACAATTCGATTATTTATTTGGTATTAATGTGGCCAACATAAATATGTAGTTCCGGCTATAAGTATTTATGTTGCTCATTATGAAAATATTTTTTTGCTTGAATTTTTTCACATCAACAATTGTGCAATAGTTGCTCACGATTTGTTATTTTAGCAATTACCGTTTATAAACATTGGCTTGTTCTAAGATTCATGTTTATGATGGAAATGTTTGAAAGATTTGTGTTTATTTTACTAATGACATGGACCAGTAGACCCTACGGTGTCTTCACAATCAATTTTAGTGAAATGTTGCATGCTGATTTGCACGGCACAATAAGCTGGTCACATATTTTGTTTGTGGCTGATTCCTTATCGCATGTGTGTTTCATTATCCTGTACTTGCTTTTGCATTATTTTCTTTAGGTTCATGCATCACTGTGTTTCACATAGCTAGAAAAAACACTGATTTTTCTTATACCATTGCCTGTAACATGCCCTTTTGTTTGCAGTGCACAGGCCGGACAGGCTGGTCCTGTAACATGCAGGAAACCGATAACGAGTGCCAGGGTTCCAGCTTACTGCAATGTTCACATGCAATTGGGTCAGATGCATCTCACTAGGGCCTTGCAGGGGGAGGGTCTGAACATTTCCTCCGCAAGCAAAGTTCAACCTCAACTCCATCTTTTAATTGCTGAATTTGTTCGTCAAATTCAGGCAAAAAGAAGAAAGGTACGGAGGGAAGAGGAATGTAAGAGTGTGGTTAAGAAGGAAGATGGTACAGCTGAGGGCTGAGGAAGGGGGATACAGACATTGAGACATAAACAATAATACTCTCTGTTGTGCCAATGACAGAGACATGGAATAAACTTGTTTTAATTTTAGAAAATAAATTGAAATGATTGAATAAAAACTTGCCGGGTTTAATAAAATTGGTGAAATAGATTTCATATTATGAGTTTGGTTTGGTTTTGTGGTAATGTGAAGTGCATTGGCTTGTTTTTTGTTGAGTTTCCTCTGGTGATTTAAATGTGTGATCAGCGTAAAGACATTTGATGTGTCTTTTGTTAATATGATATTCCTCAATGATGCTTACTTGCTTGCTGAGGGATCATCCAATCTTATATTAATTCGTTTTGTATGGATTGTGGTTTTGCAGTACATCTTGGCTTCCAATCCCAAGCATTACTGAGATTCAGTTATTTGAATTGCACAATCTATCTATCTATCATTTTCAGCGGCTTACACTTACACAATGGAATGTGTACTAGTACTAGCTTAAAAAGAACCAGTTTCACAGTAGTGTTGAAACATACAAAGTACAAATGAGAAATAATTTGCCCTCTAGATTTTAAAAGCGATCCAAACAAACAACATTCACAAGCTGGATCCAAAACTTCAAAATGCTAGCAATCAATATTCCATGAACTTGAACTTTCTGCAATCCAAAGTAATCATTTGTTTGATTTGAGGAAAAGATATCCTCAACCAGTCAACCTCTGACTGGCGGAAGCAGCTTCCAGTTGGGTTGGGTCTGGAGGATATGATTATTAATTGACACAAGTTAGCATTCAAATTCACACACACACACACACTCTTGGGATTAATTTCTTTTGGAAGAAAAAATGGAAAAAAGTACATACGCGCAGTTAGGTTAGGTTAGGTTAGTTACCTCAGCAAATACAAATGCAGAGGTTAGATTTGTGTAGTCTAATAATGGAATGGAAGCTTGGCTAGCTCTGAATCTGATCACCACTGTATAATAATGAACAATCAAAGCCATGAATATGTTTGGATTTGGAATTCATTGCGGCCAAATCTCAAAGAAAAGTAAAATAAATAAGCTCATTGTAATCATGATAATAACAAAAGTTTATTAGATCAATTAATAACACAGATACTAGAATAATACAGTAATATGAATTGATGTTAGGGTGCAAAGCTAGGTAGGTAGCTTAAGAAATGGGTAGTTTGTTTTCAAATTACCTGAAGGTAACAACACAAACACAACACCCTCTTCTGTCTGTCTCTCCCACTGCATCATCGGATCTCCAAGTAAACATGTGCATGGTTGAAGTTAGCTGCAGAGTTTAACGGTACACGCAACAGCTTGTGCCCAATATTTCAATCTTGCTTTAACATCTTCAGGATGATCACCTGGACTTGAGATCTTCCAATTGGAATCAGGAGATGACATTGAATAACACAACTCTAAAGCTGGGAGGGTGTTACATAATTCAGGAATCTCATCATAACTGAACCCAAAACCAAGATCCAAACATCCCTTCAACTCATCAAGATCCTCATCTGTTAGGCTTTTCGTCCTACAAAGATCCTCCTCATCAACATACCCTTCCAACAACACTACTCCTTTGTTATTCTTATTCTTATTCTTATTCTTATTCTTCAACATCTTCCCTTCCCATTCCCCACTTCCACTTCTTCCAACAACTTCCATTTTTCTTCTATTGTCTTCTCTCCAGCTCCACCACTATATATATTTGGTGTGTTTGTATACCCAACATCATCATTTATTTATGCATCTATCTTTTTATTTCATGTCTACCTACCATGCCATGCCATGTATGTATCATTGTATGTATGTTTATGTGGTTCGTTAGTTTTATGCTGTCTTTTTCTCATCAATAATTTTGTCTTGTTTATTTTATGTGGTCTTAATGCATCACTGACAGCTGTAAGTTGATTTCTGTCGCTGTCCTTCTTTTGTTTTACTAGATCTTATATTATATCCCTCGTGGATTTCGATTACTAAATTATTGTAAATTCCATTCTACATCTTTTATGCAAGATTATACGTATACAACTTCGATTTCAATTATTTCAAAGATACTGGATTATAAAACACGACATGCTCTATCATAAAAGTATATATTGAATTCATTTATTTTAGAAATTGTTTTCCTCTAAAGTGATCGTGAATGATAGGTCATGCTTCAACAACGTTCCGTCAAGTTAAATGTTAAAGGATGATAATTGCAAATGCTCCCTTAACTCAATAAGTGTTATGGTTGTGAATTCTTTAAAAATCATACCAATAAAATACTTAATAATGTGTGCACCAAATTAATCAAGCAATCAATATCAACGTGGATAACAATTATAAACACAAGCAAAAATATGAGAATTCTCTACAAATTTTAGTTTTGATGTTGGCTTCTAAACCCTTGTTTTCTGACTCTCTACTCTCACTTTTTATTTGATACAAGGTTTATATTTATAGTAAAAGTTCCCTCAAAATTTGGAACAAATCTTGTGCTAAAAAATACGTTTTATTTTTCACCTTCAGCGCAAAATTGGGTGCTGATTTTGCACTTCGGGGGCCAAAAAAAGTTGAGACAGAAGTCTCTAAACTTAGCCTAAATCGGGTCCCGATTTATCCAAATCAGCCACCGATTTGGCAGTTCAAAAAACACCAATTTTGAGTCATACTACAACAATAAGAAAGTAAAGAGTAATAGGTTTTTGGCCCCTTGAAATGCCTGAATGATGATGTATTTATGAGCACTAAAGAGTAATCGTTGAAGAATGATGGAGGGATCGTTACATACATCGTCTATTAGTGTTTGGGTGGTATTACTAGCCGTTAAGACGTTACAAGTTCAAGAGGATTCGAGGGTGGGTAATGGTTACGATAAATTCAGTCTTTGTAAAATGGGTCTTTAGATAATGTTGAACTTTGGACCACTCTAAAATATTTTTTTATTTGCATTTTTTTATTTGTTACAATTATCCTTTTTTTTTTTTACAATTATCCGGTAGTTATATTTTCTATAGTGGTAATTTAAAAAAGAATTTCATAACTATGCATTTTACAACATAAATAATTTCGTGCAATCAATTTGTTTAATTACAATGCCACACTACAATAATTATATTTTCTGATATACAGCATATGCTATTGTAATTAGAGTATGTATGTATCAAATAAAAGCTAGTTTGTTTAATGCATAATCTATTTTTTCTGTACAAGGTTGGCTTCTATGTTTCTATTTCCACTTATAACTTTTTGTATTTCAATAATTATTTTTCTGGGACATAATTATTTATGTATCAACCATTAAAATTAGACAACTGGACACGTAGTGGTGGAATTGGTCACAGATTAAAGAAAAGGACAATATGGGGGCAGCGGAGTAGAAGTAAGTGGGTCCCATAAATTTTGTATGTAGTGCAGAGCAGGTTAGGGGTTTGTTAAGTTGGCATCGATGCAATTCAATCCAAGCAATGCGAATCTGATGCAAAAAAAAATAAAAAAAATCTAATATCCTTAAAAAAAAATATATAGGGTTAATTATCTTTTTGGTCCTATAAATATGTCAACTTTTCATTTTAGTCTTTTTAAAATTTTTCTTCAACTTTTAGTCCTATAAAATTTTCAATCATTAGTTTTGGTCCCTATTTTTAAGTAAATTCTTGTATTTTTTAATGAAATTGTGCAGAAATTTATAGAATATTGTGAAAATCACTACAAATTTTTTTTAGAACTTTTTAACAAAACATGAAATAAATATGATTTTTTTACCATAAAAAATATATAAATTCATATTAAATTCATGTTTTGGTAAAAAATTCTAAATTTTTTTTGGGAGAGATCCTTATAATATTATACATTTTTCTACAAAATTTTATTTAAAAATATGAATTCTACATATGAGTTTAATTTAAAAGAGGGACCAAAAGTAATAATCGAAAATTTTATAGGGACTAAAAGTTGAAGGAAATTTTTAGAGGGATTAAAAATGAAAAGTTGATATATTTGTCAGGACCGAAAACATATTTAATATATTTAATTTAATAACATTATCAATGTAGAATTTGTTTATGAGAAATGCTTCTTATCACGAAGACATTTGACAAGAAGTTATCCCAAACAATTGTACTAGTTACCGTAGCAAACCTCACTTTTCATCCCATCATCAAGTTTTTTCGGCCAAATAATAATCTAACGTGGGAAATAGTTTCATGATAACTTCATTGTTTATTTATATTGTTGTTACATGGTGTTTTTTTTAGAGGAAATACATGGTTGTTACGTTATAAGAAAAATGCGTGGTTGTTAAATTCTTGATGTTATTGTAGTAGCGATTAAGCTAATGGTGGTTGTTCCGATATAGTAATAAATTAAGGCAATGCCATGATTGGAGTAAAGCACAAAGTTAGCTGGCCTAGTAGCTGATTATTTGTGCGCTGGCTCCTAAGATTTGTTTAAGCTAATGGTGGATGGATGTACTATCTTAGAGTGAGACTTTATCAAAGAAACTCTATTTATTATCTCATCAGTTTCTTAACTTTTAATTTGAATGCCAATAATTTTGGCTCTTTTCTTCCTTAAAAGCAATGATGCCATTTATCTCCCTACATTTTTGCGTTGGCTTTGAAAAGATCAGGGCATAAAATTCAAGAACTTGTGGATAATAATAGTTGGATTCCATTTAAATTTGGTTGGGCAATTAGTCTTCATGTTCCTCGTATATCTTTTTCTAACAATTTCATTTTGGTTGCAGAAGCTAATCTGTGTGATCAAACTATGCCAATATATTACATGGTTTGACGGATTTTTGTGAGATATCTGGTCAAAAAGTTAAACTTAAAAAATTCAATGTCTTCTATTCCAAGAACATGACATCACCAAACCATGCTGATAATATTAGCCAAGTTCATTGAATAGATCAAACCAAAGACTAAGGCTTTTTATCTTAGAGCTATTATGATCCATCAAAGGAAATTCAAAATCAATTTTTTTTCATCTGAGATAAAACGAGAAAAAAGCTTTGTGGGTGAGACCTAGAGTATGCTCCCTAGGTCTTTGGTTCAAATTTCATATATAGGTGCTAACGGGTTTATGTGTTGATTTAATTTATAGTGAGTTTGATTTTTATTTTATTTGAATCTCTGATAAGAGAGAGAAAGATTGATCCCTCGAATTAGTCGATCTTTGAGTCAAATACCAAGCTTTAAGAAAAATAGGTGGAAGACTTCTATATTTATTGGGATCGACTATGAAATACGAGGCATTAAATGTACACTAAATGAATCGGTTATGTATATGTGTTAAATTTAATCAAACAATTTATCTTTTAGAAAAACAAAACATAATAAAAGAAATCAATATTGTAATATGATGTAGCGAAAAAAAATGAACATACTTTTGCTTTATTTTATGTTTGTTTTTAGTGTTAACCCTCCAGTTTTTACGGAAGAGACACTAGTTATCCGGAGTTCGACAGAAAGATAAGTAAAATTTGACCAAGAGTCATTCCAAATAATTTGTAGTTCATCAACCACTTGAACATAATCAGTTGATTGTTTCTTTTTATATGTTTCATAGTATAATGTTCATTTTATTTTATTTTTTGTCCAAGAATGTTCAATTTAATTTAATTTCATTATACGTGTTGTATATTTTTAAATTTAAATAAAAAAATGAGCTTTGAGATTAAATTTATAGTAAAATATCAACAAAAAAATTGTTAATTATTTTGAATTCCCTTTGATATTACCGTCTAGATAATTTTTTTTTTTTATTGAAATGGAAAAATTATTTAAAAAATATTTCCATAATGTAATTTAAATAAGAAAACATAAAATAAGAACTAAAATTCTTCAACTACTCCCCAACTGGATTTAAACCTTGAACAAGTGAAATAAACCTTGTATTGTTGTTCATGCAAGGGGACCTTCATGGGCATTGTGTTATGTATGTTTCAGCTTATTGAGAAATAATTAAATACTAAACCATGTTTTGCTTGGGAGGCCTAAAAGCCTTTAGAAAAAATGTGATTGTTTTGGAGACTTGAAGAAAGAATTTAATCTGGCCTTGAAATTTACTTTAGCTCAATCTTCTTTATTTAATATTTCTTGTTATGTGATGGAAACTTCAACTCTTCCTCTTTGACTGTGTGATGAGTCATACAAGATTTGCACTAATTTCATCTAGGGATCCACAACTGAGCAAAGAAGTGGCATCTAATATCATCGAAACAAATTTATATGCCTAAAACTGAAGATGAGCTAGGGTTCAGAAATCTAAGGATGCTAAGCAAAGCATATATCGTGTAGCTTGCTTGGAGTTTGATTGTCAAGCCTTCTAAATTTTGGGCTAAAATAGACCAAGTAAAGTGGAATACAAAATCACCCTCAAGTTGTTCTAAGGAGTAATTGTTCTAATATACTTGGAGAGCAGTTGTAAATTGTTGGGATGATATGTTAATAAAAATGTTACTTGCAGATTGAAGAATGGAGAAAATACTAGCTTCTTGAGAGATAGATGGCTTCCTAACAATAATTCTATTGAAGATCTAAAATATAATATCGTCGTTTTGTTGAAATTCAATTACCCAATTTCTTTTCATATCAACAATGTTGATTTGAATAAGGACAAAGTTTGATTCATAGGGATTCACCTGGCATATGTGAAAAGATAGCTAAGATGAACTCTTCTTTCTACCTCCATCCTCTTATTCTTGAAATTTACTTCGTTGCACAATAAGTGATTGATTTGTAAAAAACAAAAAAAAAGTCTCAAAATAGATTATTCATTTCACTTTTCAATACAATATTACTTATTTTGTTTTAATATCAATATTAATTTCATCACTCTCAATTCAGCATCTTCCATTTTACATTTGTGATAATTATGAATGAAGAAGATGTTAACTCGTACTTAACAATACCACTTTAAACCTTTTTTAAAAAATAACACTTAAAACCATTTTTTTTTCTTTTAACTTATTTTGGAACAAAATGAGTATGCTTTATTTCATCATAGCAAATTTAATGTTTATGTTCATCATGAAAGCCAATAAATGTGTCGATTACTTTCCTCATTATACTGTTGTAATTATGTTCTTTGAAATACATCATGGACTGATAAATTGGGTCATTAAAAATATAAAAAGTTGAATTAAATGAAAGATGGTTTAGAGATTTTTGTCGGAAAGGTAGTTTAAAGATATTGTCATTAAATATGATAGCTTTTTTAAATTTTGTTAATATGCCAAATAATTCTTTTTGGTTCTTTAAGTTAGAAAGTTTTTTTTTTTAAAAAAAGTTCTTTTAAGTTAGATGTTAATTTTAAATTGAATAATTTTGTAGACACAAAAATATATTTTTTATATTATAGATAGAAAAAATCATAAAAACCATTGAAAACTTACATACATAAACATATAAGTAGATGCGTCGTAATTCGAACTCAGATAACGACGTTCAACTACAAATTTCGGTTTTTTATCAATTGAGTTATGACTTGTGATAAAAAATGTTATTTTTATATAAAGAGGAAAAATAAAACTTGTTAATTTTACGGAGACAAAAAAACATATTTTATCCTTTTTTTTTGTTAAAAAAATAATATTTTACCCTTTAAAAAGCACCATATTTTTTTTGCTATTATTGTTAGTATTATTATTATATTATTATGAAAAAATATATGTGTATTTTCTTGAATGCTTTTTGAATGATTCTTATTTAAAAATATATTTCTTTTAATCAACGATCTTTGAAAAAAATCATCAATTTTTAAAAAAATCATTTGTTAGTTTAGTTAAGAATCATACAAAAAATCACGTTAGAAAATACATAAAAAAAATTCCATATATTTTAGGAGTGTAACATTAAAGTTGTGGTTTCCCTAAAAAATAAAAGATCTTACTAACCAATGTCCCATAAACAATGACTAAGATATCTTAATAATTATATTATTATTTATTTTTTATAAAAAAATTACTTATTTAGATTGTTTAACCAATACCATCTAAAATAATTTAGTATTCTCAAAAAGAAATTTGTGACATGCCATGTCATGCTTAATGTTAACATGCATACGATGGTGAATGTGAAAGTGCATTATTGGTGATAATAAATAGGACAAGAGCTGGCCAACAACCCACGTGGCCTGTCCCAATCACCAATAATACACATATGCTTGTTTTGTAGACCAGAGAAAAATTTAGTTGGCCTTTTTTTTCTTCAATTAATTAGAACTTTATCTCTACATATAATATAATATGTGATAATTCTATCAAGTGAAATTATTAATAATATAAAGAATTCAACTTGAATGAAAATGGATGGACTTGTTGCGATTTTAATAAACGAATGGATCGGTTAAAGTTAATTGTATTTTGTCTTCGTGAGCTTAGCTCAATTGGCAGGGACATTATATAATGTATGCAGAGTTGGGGTTCGAACCCCGATACCCTACTCCTTCATATTTAATTGTGTGACCTCTAGTCACTAGACTATTAGACAAAAAAAAAAATTGCATTTTTTTTTTATTTTAACTTTGTAGCAATGTCATTTGCATATTCCACGGATGCTTTTTTTTTTAAGGAATATTCCATGGATGCTAACTATCAAACTATACAATTAAAAAAAAACACTATCGCACTATAAAACATTTATGTTAATTTTTTAATGATCCCCTAAAATAAATTTATTAAGATGGATAATAAATTATATATCAATATTTTTCTAGGGAAATATATTATAACATTGGGTCATGTTAACCAGTGGGGACACTGGTTAAAGAAATTAAAAAAAAAGAAAGTTTTAAAATAAAAGTAACACTTTTTATGTTTTTGAAAAGTGGACAACACAAGTTCTAAAGTAATTCTTACTACATTTGACTCCTTAACCAGTTCTTCGGAGGCACCGGTTAACATTACCCTATAACATTTCATTTTAAGAATAGTATTAATACAAGGTGTTACATCGAAATAAGTAGTGAAACTAGTTCACAATGTGGTTACCGTTTGTAAATTGAGAGGCAAAAGTATTTTTGCAAGTTGTTATAACATGATCAAATTCCATAACATCCACTCGATTCTTGTTAACAATGTTTGTTGCAGTTTTTGAATCAAACATGAAATCAAAATTATCAAATTGCATATCGCTAACCCATTGAAAAGTATGTAAGCAAACTTAGTGCTTCACCCACATTCACGGTGCACAAAGGAGTAAAACACATAGTTTTAGCCAAAACAAAAGCACCTTCCTCATCTCGTAAGAACATACCCATTCATGTTTTATTTAACTCACCAGAAAAAGAGGATATGTATTGCATTTGCGGCGACCACATTATAGACGTTGCCAACAAACTTGACCTAAATCGATTGTTGTCGCGCAAAGGTTCTGAATCAAGTTGGTGTTAGTTTCGTTCCGATGAGCACATGTTGTAACATTAGCTAGCGTCCAATCCTCCATCAAATGATATGCTATCTCAACCACTTGCGTAGAGTTCTGTCAGGTCTTACCTAGTGGTGGAGCCACACTAAGGCTCGGGTGGGGCCCAAGCAAAAAATAATTATTTTTATAGAAAAATACTAAAAAAAAGTTATTTACTTTTAAACAACAATCCTTTTTTTCCATTTCAATACGCATTATTCTCACACTTTCAAGTCATTCGAAATGTATAGATAATTACTCTCTCTGTCCCATATTAGACGATCTAGTTGACTCCGACGCACGTACCAATGCATATGTTTTATCTTTGACATCTTCAATTCTCTACTAAAAAAAATTATGAAAATTTAATATTTTAAAAATATTCATCTTGACAAATCCAACAACATCTTACATGATATTATTTATCTTTGTGAATTAGTAAAAAAATATGTTTAAAGTTTGTTAAATCAAAAATGTATATTGTCAAATATGTCATCTATTGAATAAGAGAGTATTTTGAAATTTTAAGGTATGTAATCTTTTTATGATCAAATTTATGCTTATTAAAACATGAATTGTTGTGTGGGGGGG
>Ga0099826_10000822_pt1 | contig 16701 bp, 10 predicted proteins | sample Mtrugardesep15_FD_76830 | JGI IMG/M metagenome (GOLD analysis project Ga0099826, IMG submission 76830) | Root nodule microbial communities of legume samples collected from California, USA - M. trunc garden sep15 | ecosystem: Host-associated > Plants > Roots > Nodule | place: USA: California... | reverse complement strand
GTGTCCGACACTAGTACATGTGATTACATTCAGTCACTTGCATTTTCTCAAATTATCACTGGTGTCTACATGTTAGTGCCGGGTCTTTGTTGCTGCTTCTTAAATAGTTCCCCCTTCCTCCTTTATCACTCGTATAGTGATTTATCTTTTATTCGTTTTATGTTTGTTATTTCTTAGTTATAATTAATTAATTTTAATCTTCAGGAAATGAATTACCACACGGTCTGTTGTGTAAAGCTAGTGACTGCATCTATTCTCTTAAAATGGCGCCACAGGAAAAAAAATGATTTTTTGGATGCTGGGAAGTTATTCTCACCCTGACATTGATCATTGCCTGCCACAGGACAAAACCATTAGAGTACAAGATAGAAACATTATGACCTTTTATGCATGCTGGATGGAAATGCCAGCTTGATTGTAACTTTTAAAGGATCTGTCAGCATGTGAAAAACTATTATGACATAGCAATATTTCTGATTTTAGAATGATGCTGCCTACACATCTCTATCTTCTCTGTAACTACTAGTTTCTCCATCCATGTATAATAGAAAATAGTTCAAGGGGGCCAACTGAGAATCTAGGACTGAGACACATGTAAAAAGTTAAAAGATGTGGTGGATGCAAATGTTGCTCTGGTATTGAAAGCTGTTTTTGTGGTCCTTTGAATGTAAGTATTCTGAGTCTGATTCTGAATTCTGATGGAGGATGATGTACTTATGCTCTAAAACAATAGCAACAACACACGTTACAATGGTCGATAAACATTGTGAATGTGTTAATTATTATTATTTAATTGCAAAAGTTGAATCAGTTTACGTTTGTAGCTGACTTGCCACTTACATCCTATGCCCCTTGTCTTCTTGGTTCAAGAATGAAAAGTTTTGTTCGGTGAATTTTTCCAGTAGCTATGTGTTTCAAAGCATACGGAACAGATAAACCTAAAACGATCAACGATCAAAAGCATTCTGTTTCCTTGGAAAGAACCTGTTATCCAAAGCTAAAATCCTAACTTCAACATTCTGAATAAAGAATGATGGTGTATTTTGCCATGTTTGAACCAAAAAAAGGTTATTAATACCCCTATAATCACGTGCTCCTTTAAACAATATTTGTAATAAAAAGTGAGCTTGTCGGAGTATTTTCACCAAAGTGAACTTTCCGACCATTGACTTGTTCCTAAATTTTCAGTAGTGGCAAGCCACTAAAACTTTTTACCGTGATTCATGGGAAACACTCGGTCACTTCCATAGAATAGAATAATAGGAAATTAGATTCTTCTTAATTTGTTTTTTTTTTTTTGACCAATTCTTCTTCTTCTTAATTTGATGATAGGGACTTTTGATCAATCTCTTATTAATCCTTAATTGGCACCTCCCTCACAATTAATTATTCAATAATTTAATTTGTTGGTCTATCCCTCCCATCCCATGAATACGTACAAGAATTTCTGACAAGCACGACCAGCTGTCGTTGGGTCGACGTGCGTGGAAAAAGTTAGTCATTGAGTTATTATGATTATTTATGAGAAAAGAAAAAATTGAGTCATTATTATATTTATGAGGAAAGAAAAAATGGGGTCATTGTACGAATTGAGTTTTGATATTTGGCATTTGGATGAAATTTGAGGTGTCATTTTTTTTCCCAAATGAAAACGAACAACCGCTGTGCCACACCACATCGTCACACCTGTTTATGGTTGCTAATGGAACTTATGTTTAGTGGCAAGTGATGGGCATAAAGATTATTTGATGGCTATCTTGACTTGACAGCTCCATGAAGAAAGACTCCACTTATGTCATGTGGTGATAAATTATGCCATGTGAGATTATTAATCAGTAATCCACACATACACATCTAATAACAACATCCTTTGCTGGCTTGGTTTTGGTTTCTGCTTATGTTCAAGGAAATCACGAGCAAAGCATGGTCCACCAATTACTCATTGGACAATGTCAAGATCGTTGTCGACATTACATACGCCACGTTAGCAATGATTCTGAAAGAAAATTTTGTTACGATACCAACACACTGACTAAATAATTAACTAACAAATAATGGTCTATAAAATCAATTATAAGATTTGTCTAATTTTAATGTTTATTATAAACAGCTATATCTGGACCTTGTGAGTGTGACTTGAGTCCAATATTTGTGTTATAACTGGTGCACACGATCGATAGTGCTCGAACTCATTGTAATAATTTCATTAAACAACGCATTGTTTGTCTTTCAAAAATTTACAGTTAGTTTATGATTAGAAGGTATTTAATATATGTATTTTTCTAATAAAACGAAGTTTAATTTGTATTCACTAGTGCTAAAAAAATACACATCATATAACTACTTGATAGTGAAATTTTGCACATGCATTCAATCGCATTTCATTATATAGCTTTTTGATGAATGCCATTTTCAGTAACCTTATAAATGCATAAATGCAGAAATGACATTTTCAGTTCAGTCTGTTTTCCATCATGCTCATGAAATGATTTTTTTTTTTTACACAGATAAAGGTCGTTGGTTGAAAACTTTCTATAAAACACACAACCAACATCAATAACCAAATAACATATGGCAATGAATGTTGAGGCATAAATGAATGAACAAATTACAAGCATTCTCATTGATTGTGGCTCCACTATCTACAACCTTCAACACTTAAATGTAGACATAGTTGAAAATACAAAGCATACACACGAGATTTCAAGTGCATATGAAATCTTACTCAACCACTATTACACCACTGGTACTCACATTTTGCCTTGGCATTTTTAGACAGAAAGAGCAAAGCATGCTTTATCTACACCTAATGAAAGATAAAAAAAAAGGTGAAAGGAAAAAAAATAAATAGAAACACTCCACAAAGCAACAAACCATTTGTTTCACCGGCCATCGGCTGAAGTAAAAGAATCTGCAAATCCAGTAGGCCTTGCAGGGATACTACTCTTACTGTCTTCTAAGTCCATATAACTTGTGTCCTTTCCCTCCGCCTCTTGCCATCCCTTCACCATCTGGGTAAGGGGAAGACTATAATCGATGCCGGAATACTCATCGGGGTCATCATCAAACGGTTTCCATTTTTCAACGAGTGGTGCGAGAACATTGACAGCATGACCCATTTCTGGCCTTTGGTTTGGTTCTCTAGCCGTGCAGTGTCCAGCTAGCTCAGCAATAATCGAGACACTTTCGAATGTTTCTTCGTTTATGTCGAGGGTTGGGTCAATAGCAGCCATTAGTTTCTTCTTATCTGATTTAATATTCCAGAACCATGCTGCCAAGTATTGGCTTTCCTCAGGTCTGCTCTCATCAAGTGCCATCAATCCAGACAACAGCTCCATTAGCACAACCCCAAAACTGAAAACATCTACTTTGGTAGTGATTTTTCCTGTCACTGAATATATTTAACAAAAAAAACCCAGGATTAGTATAACATTTGAACATATAAAAAAAGTCGATGTCTGAGATACCAGATTTAAAATGCAGAAATGAAAATTATACTATTAGCTACTATATTAAATGATGCATAAAAATAAATTAAAGTTTGCTTGCTTAGAATCAGTTGCTCATGCAACAGGCTTACAAATGCAATCAACAAAGCTCTTGAAGTAACAGGGGAAAAATAGTTGAAAGAGTGGTACAAGATAGATACATAATGCAGATATGAATATTTTTGCTATTAATTATTATTGTTAAATGATGCATAGATAGAAATAAATTGAAGTTTGTTCACTTAGAATCAGTTACTCAATTACCAGGCTAACAGCATTAATCAAATGCAATAAAATCAAGCCCTAGAAGACAAATTAAGAGGTCAATAGCTACCACATCTGCTAGAGAGATCACTAGGAAATCCACACCTAACAGGAAACTAACACTACTTTCAGAAAACCATATGCAGAATTCGGTAGGTATGAAGCAATTCATATACAATTAATATAAAAGTTATAAACTATAAAGAGGTATAGAGTAATTAAATAAGTGTATACATAATTTTAAGAAAAAAATACCTGCATATTCTGGAGCCAAGTATCCAAAGGTTCCAGCAAGCTTGGTCACTACAGATTTTTCACCATTAGGAGCAAGTTTTACCAATCCAAAATCTGAGACTTTAGCTCTAAAATCGTCGGCAAGCAAAATGTTTGAGGACTTAAGATCTCTATGAATGAAGCTCTGATGAGCCAGAGTATGAAGATACTCCATTCCTCTAGCAACATCCAAGGCAATATTAAGCCTCCTCTTCCAAGAGAGAGGCTCGAGTCCAAAGCTCTTCCAATGAAAGAGATGTTGACTGAGAGCACCTTGTGGCATATACTCATACACAAGAATCCTCTCATTACCTTCGATAGAATAACCTATAAGGCCCACTAGATGCCGATGTCGAACTTTTGACAGAACTGCAATTTCAGCCTGAAACTCATCCAAGGCTTTATTGGTTATCACACCTGCTTCCATTCGTTTTACGGCAATCTTAGTTCCATCATCCAACTCTCCCTTATAAACAACTCCAAATCCACCGCGGCCGAGCTCATTCTCAGGGGCAAAATTCTTGGTCACGTTTCTTAGAACTTGAACTGATATCACAAGATTTCCGGCTTCAATGGTATGAGAGTCCCCGATCGCACTGCTGTTTCTACTCCCAGTCCCACTCCCTGTTCCATTGGTATTATTAGCAATAGCTATCTTTATAGTACTGTCCGTATCGGACGGATCTCTAGGGTGAACTACGAGTGAACTTGGTGCCTGGAAACCATCCTTTGTCCTCCTGAAACAATACGCATAAAGCGGTATCAACAGAAAAGCAGCAACCGCCACACCAGCAATAGGTGCTACGATCAAAACCAAGCTTTTCTTTTTTGAGTTTTTCGTTTCAACCGAATCACTTGGACTTGAATTTGAGCCTCCCTTCGTATCTTCACCGGTATTCCCAGATCCACCCGATGGACTGTTTTTCCCTGGACCTTCGGTTCCACCGTTCAACAGAGAATTCCCATCAACCATAGGTTTCAATCCATTACTAAAAATCGGCAAAGGAGGTGAAATATTATTGTCACTCAGATCCAACACATTCAGATTCCTCAAGCTAGTCCAGTTACTAGGTACAACACCATTGAGATGATTACCTCCCAGTCTAATTTCAACTAAAGAACCTAAATTTGCAACAGAAGGACTTAAAGTACCACTAAGATTAAAACGTTGCATATTAATCATAGAGACTTTACCATCAGCATTGCATTTAATCCCCAACCAAGTTAAACAAGGGTTATTCCCACTCCATGACTCAACCAAATTCGAAGGATAATTCAACCCACCAAGAAACCCTAAAAGAGCCATAACTTCAAAAGAACAAGGAACACCAGTTTCATTTAAACAAAAATCATTGTTACCATAAGTAACCTTAGAAGCTTTAAACTTCGGAATTGGACCCATAAACCGGTTATTATTCAAATCAAGCTTATCCAATTCCATATCACCTAAAGAACTAGGAACAAGTCCAACAAGCTCATTTCCATTAAGATTAAGATCTTTAAGAGAAACCAAGTCACCAATATTCTCCGGAATCGAACCAGTGAACCGGTTACCATGAAGCCATAAACTAGTAAGAGAAACCATAGTAGCAACAATATCAATACTTCCAGACAACAACTCACCCTTCTGGTTATTCAACCACAACATTTGCAACCCCGAATCGTTAAGACTCTTGGGAATCTCACCGGATAAACTGTTACCAGAAAGCCTCAAATTTGACAAAGAATTCATTTTTCCAAGAAAATCAGGTAAAGAGCCAACCAAATTACAACTGGTACAAGATAAATCTCTTAACTGAGTTGAATCCTGCAAAGAAGAAGGAAAATTCCAACCATTGGTAGAAGCATTGAGATAATTGTTATCTAATGCAAGAGTGTCTAAACTGGTTAACCCTTGAAAGAAATCCATAGGAATGGAATCGAATTCATTGTTATCAAGAAAAACGTATTTGAGATTTGATAACCCATTTAGCGACGGTAAAGGTCCTTTAAGTTTGTTGTTTTGAAGACCCAAGTTGAAGAGATGGGTTAGTTTGTTGAGATTTTTCGGTAAAGTTCCAGAAAGGTTCAAGTTTTTGGTTTGAATCTGTGAAACTCTATCACCGTCGCAGAAGATGAATTTCCAAGCAGGTGGACCACATGGGTCGTTGTTGTTTTTGGGCCATTGTAGGATGTCTGGGTTGTCTAGGTTGTTTTTGAAGTCGTTGAGGATTTTAAGGTCGTTTGGGTCGGTTGTTGTGAGGACTAAGGAAGGTGAGAGGAGGAAGAGAAAGAGAAGAAGTAGTGTATAGTTCATGGTTGTTATGGTGGTGATTCATGTGAGAACTGAGTGAAGAAGAAGAAAAAGAGAGTGTGGTTGATGAGATAAAGAAGAAGAGTGCATTGTTGAGGGGGGGTGAAATGAATTAGGGGGGTTTGGTTTGGTTTGGGTGAGAGAGTGAATGAAAAAATGGGTGTCACTAGTAATGGCAATGTGGTAATGGTGGACCTTACCTTACTCAATGTTTGCCTAATCTATCTATATTCTCAAATGTTGATGTAATTATTCTCTACTTTATAAGCAATGTGTTCTGTGTTTTTGGATAATGATTTGTTTTCCTTTTTTCCTAAGTAAAAAAATATGGAAAATAATTTATGGACACTCATAACATTTATTTTAGACCTTGAAAAACGGGGAAAAATATAGAGAATGGTACCATATAATTGTTGAGGTGCGTTATTTGAACAACGGTTTGTGTGATAAACAACCATAAATTTATAAAAAAAAATAGATATTTATATAAAACCAAAACAATTGTGAGAGAAAGTAAAATCATAAAGTTAGTATGAAAAAGAAAATTGTCATAAAATGTTTGTATAAATATCATTTCTTATATTTGATATATTTTGAGAAAACGATTTATGTATATTTAAAATTATTTGACATTTGTCTACAAGTCATAGTTCAACTAATAAAAATGCAAAATTACAAGGTCATACGTTTTAATCGAGGTTCAAATTTGACTGTGTCACTTGCATGTAAGTTTTAATCGTTATTTATCACTTTTTCTATCTACTAAAAATCAAACTCTTAGAGACCTTGCTATAGAAAGGACTGAAGAAAATAATGTGATAGAATAAAGATTGGATGACGTGATGGAAAAAGATGAATAAAAGAACGAAATGTTGAATGAGTGCAAGAGAATCGTGAATGTCCAAGTATAATGGTTGATATTGGTGTGATGGTAAGAAAGAGAGAAAAAAAATGCTGTATAATACTTATGAATAATGAAATGATCTCCTAAAAAAATAAAAGTGAAATAATTCTCAGTATATTTTATCTAAACTGTTGTTTTAATCTAGTTTATTTTAATAAGCAATAAGCATGTTTTATGTTTATGATTTTCATATATATTGGGTTTTTATTTTGTGATGTTATCCTCATGCTTGTGTTATTTTGTTTTTCATTTTTGTTACAGTCGTCACGCAGTTCAAATCGATATATTAGATTTAATTTAGTGCAAATTAAACAATGATTTTTACATCTTCGAAGTTATAGATATGGATGCATGCGCATTTCAAACACTTTAAGTTTGTCATAGTTGTTATTTAAAAAAAAAAAGTTTGTCATAGTTGTAAACATTTTATTGTTATATTCTTGTGAGTTTGTTTGTATATTCATCATTTTTTTATTTTAGCAAATTTTAATTTGTTCTCAGTTGATGTATTCTACTAATTTGTTCTCAACCGCGGATTGTCTTTAATTTAAAAAATTAATATTTAATTTGAAATCTTATTAAGCCAATGATATTTTAAAATCTTATTAAGACGGCCACTTGAAACATATGACATCAAATTTTATAAAGTAAAAGTTTCTAAAACAAAACTATATTTAACCATTTTAGAACTTTGCAAAAAGATTAGATCATATCTCTACCATACCCTTCATGAATGGACATGCTCTAGCTAAAATGAGAATTACTAACTTAGATCCTTTTGATTATGCTCTAGTGTCTCCTCTAGTTCATCCTTAGTATTGTTATTTGATACTCTTGATGTGTCATTTGTAAATGTAATCTTTAAGTATTAATCAAAATGAATGGAAAATAAAAGTTGGTGCTATCTTTAAATATAGCATAAACAACACTTACGGTAGGATATATTGTAGTTGCCACTTACTATTACTAGTGTTTTTCCACTGGTCCATTACTAGTTCATGAATATCTATTTACCTGAATTCGAACTATTACACGAATTTTAGTACATTTCAATTAAAGGCAGTCTCCATTAATATTTTTTTACAATATCGGTCCAAAGTTTTCATATATAGCTGTAAGTTTTGTCCACCGTCATCATTTTCCAAATTTTTTAAACAAATTATACATGTGATACAGCCATGCACTGCCCCTGCTTACGTAACAAAAGTTCAACGTTGAGACTTTGTATTTCAAAACAACACATAAAATACATGAGGAATAGCATATATGACTGACTAGTTGAACTTTGAAGTAGTGGTGAATAAGTTACTTAAAGAAAAAAGGGGCCTAAGTTTGGTAAAAAAAAAAAAAGGAATCATAAATTGATTAATGGGTGTTGGAGCATAAGCTAACAATGTATTGGTGGTGGTGTAAATGACAAATTAAAACCCCCATTTCCTTTCTTGTTTGATAATGAATTTGGACCATCCTCAAAGTTGTCATATAGTACATACTAGTGCATTTATACTACACTCTCTTTCTAAGAATGATGAAGACATTTGTGCTTCCTTATAACATGTTTCTATATAGTATAACCAGTTTTTGATAAAAATAAAGAGATAGTATAACCAGTTTAATTTACTGAAATAATAATGTGTACATACTTTGCATCTACATCAATGATAACCTTATTTATATTATTATCAAATTGGGAACAATATTTAATTGATGCAAAATATGGTAAAATGGGCTGGGTATCAGATACGGCCAAAAGGTGATTCTTATTTTCCACTTCATAAGAAAGGTTTCTATATCCATAAAATAGACCACTAATAATCACAAGAAAAGGAATAATATTTATCTAATACTCATGGTAATAGGAATTTATGGAAGATTGTGTGTATCATGACAAAAATCAATTGTTACTTTCCCATAATTCAAGTCACCAAGACTGCATGCAATCCAGCTGTATTTCTTTTTTAAATTGTTTGGTCAAAAATGGTATAATATATATAATAGTATGTGTATTTCAATTATTATATGTGAATTATAACACCAACATTGATGCCTTTTTAAAGAAGGAAGTAACTGGTGGTTTAGTTAAAATTTTCAAATGGTTGCGTAAGGAAGGGGAAAAGGAAATTAAGATGAGATTGTGAGGATCTTTTACTCAATTAATGAAGCTCTTAATTCCTAAATTAAAGGTGATCTGTGTTTTAGTTGGTTATAGAAATGGACAAAGGTCATAATCAGCTTTTTTCTGTTTGTAATTACTTGCTTTTCATTATGAGCAAACGCGTAGTCCTCTTATCACATATAGTAGAAGGCACCAAACATGTTTATGGTGTGGGATCACATATTGCCTCATTTTTTAGGTTATCAATAAATATATCTTTTTAGTTATAAATTTATATTACCAAAAAATTTATATTGTCAAAAGTTTAAGGGATCAAATTGAGCTCAAATTTAAAAGTTTATAGGCCAAAAATTAAGGTTAACAAAATTGTGTTTTTTTTAAAACTTCATGATAACAAGAAAGTTGAGTTTTCTTTTCCTTAGTTAACATTTCATTTTCTCTATATCACAATGATTTACTAAAAAACTCTCACATATTATTAGTAAGTTAAGATAAACACATACTATTTTTTAAAATAAAAATAGAAAATGTTTTCACAAAGTAAACAAAACTTTAACAATTATTCTCTCACTTTTTTCTTGATGTACTAACATGATTTCAGTAAAAACATCCAACCCTATATGTAATTTGATATTTAATTATTTTCCTAGTAAATACATCATAAAATGATATTAACCGTCCTTTTTTTACTACATGTTATATATGTACTAGTTTCTCAAAAAAAAAAGTTATATGTACTGGTTTCACACCGTAGTTTATTAGAGATTAAATCTATATGGCACGACACATATGAATTCTCTACTCCCAACATAATTTCTCCATAAGTACGAGTTAGTAACGAACTTATGACCACTTGGTTAAGAAGTCAAAATCTTAAAGAGAGCAACTTAGTTTGCAACTAAATCTAAAATTTGTTCGTGTTTGATGTTTACATTAACAAAAATCTATTAGTATTGTTCTGTTCAAAATTGCAGATCAAATTATGTATCAATGTTGTGAAAAACCTATTTTTTTTAAAATATAATTTGTGTAAAATATTCATCAACTCTACAACTAACTCATTTCGTTGAAGAATCTGATTGACCACTTTTTATTTTAGATGCAAGAAAGTTTAGATCAGTTTGCTAATCACCTTTAGTTGAGTTTCTCTCGACCATATTTTTTTCATCCATAAGTTTTGAATTTGATGCATGATTTAAGTTTAGTTTCTCATGAACCTTTAACAACCCTTTACAATTTATATTAACTATGTATCAAATGCTATGTAAAACTTATTTTAATAATATAGAAGCTTCCTCAAACTTTTGCTCCCATTCTTCTTCCATTTCGATACTTTGTATTTGCAACTAATTCGACATTTTGGGTTGTATCCGAATAAACAAGTATACGTACGTATCAGCAATTTATTATCATGGTCCTTGTATATATTTGATTCTTCTTCTTTTTCCAAAAATTGAGAGACCAGCATTATACTATATAGAACCTAATGATCAACCTCTTCAAAAGCTACGAATAGTTAATTGAGTACTTGAATTCGTGTATACATTAATGATACAAATCATTACAGTTACAACTTAGTACATGTTTAACAAATCATTAGTGTGCAACAAACATACCAACAATGTGGGTCAGTCTAGTCATCACCTTAATTTGTTTTTATGTTGCAATTTAATTTTTGTGATTATATATATGTGTGAGGTAAGGCACACAGGTGGAACAATAATGAAGTAAAAAGAATGGAGTGTGAGTCTCTCTCCCTACCGATGCAAAGTTGGCTTTGTAGTGAGCAGACAAAGTTGGGGGTCCGTGTATTTAATGCACCGCCTTTTGTTTCTATTGTATGGTGGCGAGCGAAAGGGATTCATTGGGAACAAAGGGTCAAAAGTTCGAAGCCCCTATGTCCTTGATGATTGGATTAAGGATCTTTTAGCGAAATTTAAGGTTTTGTTTGGCAAGGTCAAGAAGTAACTTATTCTTGATGTGGTGATTAACTACAATGATAACATAATTTACAATTGAATCATACACCAAGCTCTTCCTAGTTGGACAAAATCAAAATCCAACAGGGACAAAATAAAGAGGTGGTGGATCATATAAAGATATTATTATAGTCTTGGTTTATTTGTAGGGCCGGTAGAAACGAAAACTTTCTCAAATTGATAGATTATAGGGAGTTAGGGGAAATTTTATGTATTGTATTGTTGTTGCAAGTGTTAGGGGAACTAATTCTACATAATATTAGTAGCTCCTTCATACTAAGTTATACTGTGTTAGGGGTGGCTGAACAAAATGATTTCAAATCTTATTAAAAATAGGATGCAATTTGGTTTTTTGTCGTTCTGTGTAAGTTTTGGGGAGTCGTGTGTGTGGGTGCAACTTGGTTTTCTCTTCACGTGGTTTATACTTTGGCTTGGTGCCGGTTCTCTTTACATTTCTATAATTGCATGTTGAATGTGGAGCGTGTTTGCACATCTTATGCTATTTTGCTCGTCTTCAATGAAAAATTTCTTATAAAAAAAAAACACATGAGTTTGGATTGGAATTAGGGTTTAGTGAGTTGTATTAAAATTATTAAAGACTCGTTTTTAGCATATCATGGTGAGGGTATGTGTATGTGCGCGTGCGTGCATAACTAATCTAATGCATTTGTAAGCCCAAAGTGAACATTAAAATCAGGTCTATTATGTAGGAAATAATAGGAATGAATTTGAATTTACAAAAATGTTCACTTTTTTTTGTGCGAAAATTGTAAATGTATTTATTATTTATAGGTTTTTTTTGGTAAAATATATATTTTTTGGTAGAATTTAATATTTATGGGCATTAAAATAAACCAAAAGTCATCATTTTTAGAAATACAAAATAACTTTTTCTTGTGTGGATAAAATAGAAGGAAAATGCTAAATCTCACGAAAACTAGTTTCACGATAGTCTCACAAATAACTTTTCAATGCAGCTGACGTGTTATTGTCACTATCTTGTGGGTTTATCTCTCTAGCTGGTGACGGATATGTAAGTCTACAACATCTTCAATTTACTTGGTCTGAAATTGAAGAAGCAACCAATAGATTTTCAAGGGAGAAAGTTATAGACAAAGGCAGGTTTGGAGAAGTTTACAAGGTGAGAAAATGCAAGTTAGCTTAGTCTCTATTTACTTGTTTCTATTTTCAAAGATAAACTAAACATTAAAGAAGAGTAAAATTTGAAATTTTTGTTTAAAATTAAATGAATCCTTATTTTTTATAATCTCATTTTTTTTAATAAATATATTTTTTAGGGTGTGCTTCATAATGGTGTCGTGGTTGCTGTAAAGAAAATGTTCGAATCTCGCATGATTGATGACATACAATTCACCGCAGAGATAAACCCACGAGAGAGCTACAATAACACACAAGTTGCATTGAAAAGTCATTCGCGAGACTATTGTGAAACTCGTTTTCGCGAGATTCAACATCTTCCTTCTATTTTATCCACACACACAAAAAAAGTTATTTTGTATTTCTAAAAATGATGACTTTTGGTTTATTTTAATGCCCATAAATAATAAATTCTACCAAAAAAAATCTACCAAAAAAAACCTATAAATAATAAATATATTTACAATTTTCATAAAAAAAAGGTGAACATTTTGTAAAATCAAACTTATTCCTATTATTTCCTACATAATAGACCTAATTTTAATGTTCATTTTAGGCTTCCAAATACATTATATTAGTTCTGCACGCACGCACACACATACCCTCACCATGATATACTAAAAACTAGCCTTTAATAATTTTAATACAACTCACTAAACCCTAATTCCAATCCAAACTCAGGTTTTTTTTATATGAAATTTTTCATTGAACTCGAGTAAAATAGCATAAGATGTGCAAACCCGCTCCACATTCAACGTACAATTACACTGATGTAAAGAGAACTAGCACCAAGCCAAAGTATAAACCACATGAAGAGAAAACCAAATTGCATCCCATTTTTAATAAGATTTGAAATCACTTTGTTCAACCACGCCTAAAATAGTATAACTTAGTATGAAGGAGCTACTAATATTATGTATACGTATTTCTCAAAAAAAAAAAAATGTTATGTACAATTACTTCCCCTAACACGTGAAACAACAATACAATACATAAAAGTTCCCCTAACTCCCTCTAATCCATCAATTTGAGAAGTTTTAGTCTCTACCCGCCCTACAAATAAACCAAGACTACAATAATTTCCTTATATGATCCATCACCTCCTTATTTTGTCCCATTTGAATTTAGATTATGTCCAACATATGAAGAGTTTGTTAATCACCACATCAACAATAAGTTACTTGGCAATGATTCCATGGTAAACAATGTTATTGTTGTAGTTACAATATGCAATTAAACAACGACAATCCCCTCATTTGTCGGCTTCTCATCATATTTTGAGCAAAGACAAAAGAATACTCCTTCCACCTCCACCAATGTCTCAATAATATATCTGTGTTTGTCTTATTAGAGAATAAAGGAAAAGAAATAGAAATAGTTAGTGAAGTTACTTGATACACAAGCAACTGTGTTTACTTTTATAATAACTGAGTTTAGCATGTTAATTAGGATCTTTGTATACCTATATATACTCTATGTACATGTTGATTCATCTATGAGAAATGAGAGTTTGTTATTTTCATTCATTCCATAACATGTCTTACTCTTTTATTGTGAAATTTAAATATTATTCTTACCAAATTAATAAGTTACTCTTCTCTACATATTAGCAAGATGTGTCATATGTTTTTAAGCATTCATTTGTCAATCAAAATTCCAACCACCAACAATAGCGTCTTTAGTCAAATTTTTAAAAAATAATTAAATTCTTACATCATTTTCAATATAACCTATATAACGATGATATGAATCCATATCATCCAACTATAACATGCTTGAGTTCGCCCCAAAACCTTATATGTGGCTCCAGTACTCATATCCTACCAATTTGACATCAATGATATGTGAAATTTCATTATAACATATAAAGTGTATATAAATTAATTTTTTTTTATGATATAACAGTGTATATATCTTATCAATATCCATCCTTTGTCCGTGTGAACTGGTCCAAAACCATGGACTGCTTTATATTCCATGAAGTAATGAGGCACATAAAAGCCCAATATCATGGAGATGCTATTATGACAACAGTTTGAAGTCTGTTCAGCTTGCAGAATTGAAGAAAAGTCAGACCTCCAGCACCCGCAAATGATGTACAGGGTACCAAAATAAATAAAGAAGTCTATCCAGGTATATATAGTGAACATAAGAGGTACATGGCACCAAAATAAATAAAGAATATCATAATACTTTTTTTAGGTATGAGACTTTTCTCGTTTTAAATCTGAAAACTAATGTGATATTTGACAATTTTCAAAACACTTGCGCAAGTATAAGTCACTCACATATACACTTGCGCACATACACATTTTTTAAGGCCATCCTTAAAAGTTTGAATGATTTGAGCGAAATATGAACTTTTTATCGTATAAGTCATAGACACGCACGCATGCACATATCATGTGCAAAAAAATATTAGTCATTTCTTAATTTTTAATGAACCCTCAAATGAAAGATGTGGGCAAGTTTATTTAGATTTAAAATTTAGATACGATCATATAATATAGATATTATTAGTAAAAACATGTACAATGAGGGACAATTGTGTCTGTCATTTCCTTTTTTGATAACAATAAAGAGGTTAGCAGCTCAACATATTTGGTTTTTCTAAAATAACGAATTTTAGTTAATTTTAATACACATAAATAGTCGATACTTTCCCCACATTTTTTTTATAATTTTTGCACAAAAAAAGTATTCTTGTAAAATCAAAATTTTCTCTGTTCTCTCTTACATAACAAACCTCACCCTTGCTAAAAAAAAACAAACCTCAGCCACCATAATTTCCACTTAATTTTTTAATATAGTAAAAAAAAATTAAGTGAAAATTGTCAACAAGTTTAATGATATGAAATTAATAATAACTCATGCAAGAATATTTTAGCCCGGGTACCTAAAAAAATATTTAAACCCAAGTAAAAAGAATAATTTGTTTATTTTCATGCAAGTGCGCACCTTAACAACTCATTTCTAACAACTAAATGAGGGAAATTTATTAAGGTCATGCTAACTAGTGTCACTTTATATCGAAAATGTCATTTTTTATACTAAAAAAAACACTTTATATTGAAAACATCTTTTTTCTTATACTTTTATTAAGTGTTTGACTACACAAATTTCAAAATATTTATACTATATTTATTTCTTTAACTAATATTTCAGGGGTATTTGTTGGCATTTTAATTATTCTATAACAAGTCAAGAAAAATGTGGATTGTTAGAAAAATACTCACTCCGTCCTAAATTATAAGCAAAAAATACTCATTTTCTTTGTCCCAAATTATAAGCAAAAAAGACAAATTTTTATCATTGTTTCAAAAAATTATGTTTTCCAAAGGAAAATTAAATGCAAAGTGCATTCAATTTGCTCTTTTTTTCATTTTCTCAATAACCAACAACCAATGAAAATTATTTTTACATCTTACTATAAAACTTATTTCAAAAATAACACAAAAAACTATGTTACAAACTACTATGTTTTAGTTTTCTTAATAATTGTGATTTTTTTTTCTTATAATATGGGACGAAGGGAGTATGATGAAAGGAAAAAATGAAAAGTAATGGTGAAAATGGAAAAGAAGTTAATGCAAATCATTTTGAAGTCACGTGTGACAAACAAACGAGGGTAACGATCATCTCCATTTGACAAAATAAATATAGTATGAAAATTGGAAAAAGATAGACACATAAAATAAACGACGGGTCCTACCACTAAGTGAGTCCCATCATCATTAATTATTTTATATTTTTGTAAAACTTTTTTGTGTCTTTGTTTTTTCAAATTGAAGAAATAGAGATGATCATAAATGGAAATGATCTTAACTTAGACAAACGAGTCGCAATTCATTAGGGTTAATTTACATATGAAAACTGACTTCCTTTAATGCTAAGCTGACACTCAAATTTAGAACTTCAAGTGTATCATTCGCAACATGAATCTCTTAACCTTCGTAATCCTCTTCATATTCTTATTCTTCATTTTCATGTTCATATTAAAACCATGCTGCAAGTGCAACATTTGTTTCAACTATATAATGAGGAACTGGCTTCAGAGATTCACCAATCTCGGTGATTGGTATGCTTTCCTTCTCAACAAATCACAAACGGGAACAACAAAAATACATGCCCTCAACCAAATCATAACGTCCAATCCAAAAAATGTAGAGTATATATATATATATATATATATATATATATATATATATATATATATATATATATAT
>Ga0099826_10000820_pt1 | contig 16705 bp, 4 predicted proteins | sample Mtrugardesep15_FD_76830 | JGI IMG/M metagenome (GOLD analysis project Ga0099826, IMG submission 76830) | Root nodule microbial communities of legume samples collected from California, USA - M. trunc garden sep15 | ecosystem: Host-associated > Plants > Roots > Nodule | place: USA: California... | reverse complement strand
TTATCCTGTCTGAGTTTTGTTTATGTGGATGTGACTAGAAGATTCTGAATCCTGTAATTGAAGCTACCTTGCTGCTTCACATTTCAAACTTTTCATGCTGAAGTTAATGTTTCTTATTGTTCGGCTACTAGACAAGGCATTGAACCTGCTTGTCTTATAAGTTATGTCTTGTCTCCCTTGAGTGCATGTCCTTGAACGAAAACTCATCTTTAGTGTTTTCACCTTTCCCTTTAAGCAGTTTCAATCTTTACCACAAGTTGGTAGCATGATACTGGTCTTTGCAGCATTCATGAAAAGTTGAAATTATCATTGTAGATTAGAAAATTCTTTCTTTGACCTTTTAGACGTAAACTGACATGGTTAGATAGGCAGTGGTGGTTGTGACTTCTTTTATTCTGAACCTTTTTCGGTCTTTGATTTGGATATTCCTGCATAAATGATCGTGAAACCAACTCTGAACACTGGATAACTTAAGAGGCTCCTTCAACAAGAGTTATTTACTTTTTTGGATTAGATGCGGTTAGAATACACTGCAGCCAGTACATCTCGTCTGTTTCAGAATATGAACCATCTGATCTTAATTCAACAGTTGAGATTTCTGACTGCAGTGTCCATAGAGTATTTTGACGGCACGCAAATCTGATCTAGAAAGAGGAAAACCTACTTTAATCATGTTCACTTATATGGTCACAATGAGGTCTATAATATTGTATCTTCATGACATTTTGATGACCAAGTTTATTGTTAAGTTTTATCAAATATGATGGAAAGGCCTGCTGGCACTTTGAATTCCTTGATGATTTTCAGATCCCAATATTTCAATGACCCACTTACAGGAGCTTTTTGGTAGCTTTCCATGTGATGAAATTGACGGCGACAAAGCGCAAGAAAATGGTAGTGAAGAAGAATACCATATATACGAGGAAGATAGTGACAACTACTCTGAAGAATGATTGTTGACTTTTAGAAGTATCAGACACAGATTCCTTCTAGAATTGTAATTGGAGATTTTTCTGTTCAGTTTAGAGGACCATTAACATCTACAATGACCAATATGTAGCTAAAGCTTACCCTAGTTTCTAAGCTTATTGTAGATTAGATCATAGGTCTCCAATAGAGTTTTGACTTAATTGTAGTCTATAGTTTAATAGAAATTTCTTTTGTTGTGCAATGGAATGACCCTTGTAGTCTAATAGAGATTTCTTTAGACGGTTGGTTTTCTTTCTAGAAAAAGTTTAGACGGTTGAATTAGATTGAGGTGTTTCAATGAAAGTTATAGTATGGATGTTAGTGTCTTTTTTTAGTGAGTATATTCAGATTTGACTTTAGACACTTGTAGTTCCAAATAATGTATCAAAATGTACCATCTTTGGTCTTGCAATGATAATTTAAAGAGTTCGTTTATATATCAAATTTTCCCAATAGTTGTAGATTTCATTCTGAGTAAATATCAAATATCAATAGTCTCCAACATTATCATAATTTTAAATGCTCTTTAAAATTACAAAATATTATTGAAGTTAGTCCGTTTGTTTCAATTTGTTATCAAATAACATTATCTACTTAGTTTTAGATGCATCCACGGTATTACCAACTTAATGAGTATCACTCAAGTTCTTGTAAATACCAAAAGAGGGTTGAACCTGATCGACATTTTACAATTTTAAAATAATTTTAGACTAATGTTAATATAGGAAGCAAAATTGATACAATTTCAGGCACCAAATTAAATTCACCAATTTCATTCTTACCTTCTTAAAGTAGATGTAAACTGTCTTTTGTTTTTGAGAATAAAGATGAGTGAAATAGTTCATAAATCTTAATTCAACTGATAAAAATATCGAAATTGTTAGATTGAACATCGTGACTGAAATTCGAACCCTAATTCTTTAACTTGTGGGTGTGAATTTTCAATAACTGCTGTCAACTCGTCTATCGAAAAAAAGAACTGAAACACAATAAAATATGATCGAACCAAACGAGGAGTCGAGACTTTGACAATATCAATCAATGTCTAGAATATACGTAATTTGAGACGAAAAATGTTCAATTGTACAACTCTATACTTAGATTACAACCATCATTTGCCAGAGCAAAATATAAACTATAATGAGAACAATATTTATAAACTTGTATCAAATATGAGAATGAGAGACATTCACAACCTCACTTTCCTATGAATAATTGCGGTAACCTTGCAACAAACACACCCTTGATTAGGTGCCTATAGCTAATACTTCTACTGTTTACCTTACAATACAATATAAACTATTATGTTTTATTTTTAGAGAAATACTATATTTTTTTAGACACACAATAATTTTTGAGAGCGACACACCATGTATTTTTTCGAAGGAAGGCAGCCACCATGTCGTTAAGTAGAAGAAATAGAGATATTATTTTTCAATACATTGAATTAAGGGAATGAGCAAAGAGCAATTTTGATTTTGTGTTGGACTTGATGTTGTTAAGCAGCCCAAATCTAATCGAAATAAATAACCGACCCAACAATAAAAACCCTAAAACCCTCTCTTTCTCTTTCTCTTTCTCTTTCTCTTTCTGCTTCCCGTTTCCGCCTCTACAGACCAAATTCAGGTTCGATTAACCATAGCTTCTTTATTCTTTTCGATGATGATGACAATTCTGTATTTTAGATACAATTTAGAAAACTGAGCCTTCATTTCTATTCTCTATAATGGTTTTTTTGAAAGAGCGATTGAGGTGATGATGATACTGATCCGAATTTATCATGTTGATTGTTAAATATCAGACTACAATTATCTGATCAATTGCTCTTCCCTGAAATTAGATCTATGTTGTTTAAGGCTTTGTTTGGCAAGCGGATAGCTTATAAGCTAACTATAATAACAAATATTTCTCACAAGCTTATAGCTTATTTTACTAGCTTGTAGCGTTTTATGATAAGCAGCATTTAAGCTTGTAACTCATCGTTTATTTACTCTCTCAATTTTACCCTAGGTATCATAATTGAAAAAGGTTAAATATTGCTTGAAAATAGTTTTTGTGGCAAAGCTGACCTTACCTTTATTCTATTTTGCTTATTTTGCTCTTAATGGTATTAGCCTATTAACTGGTAACACTATCTTTCTTGTTGGTATGTTATTTCTTACTGGTTTAGCCTAAATGAGATTTTGTGTTTGTGAATGCAGCGAAGACTTGAAAAGATGGCCGAAGAGGAACAACCAAAGGATCTCAACTATATTCCAGAGGTTATATTGAAGAAGAGGAAACACAGTGAAGCATGGGCCTTGAGTAAAAAGGCACAACTCCAGAAAAAAGGTTTCCAGCTCAGGAAGAGCAAGGACTTCATAAAAAAGCCTGAGGATTTCATTTTTGAATATCGTAACAGGGTATCTTTTCTTAACATCCCTCCTTTTATTTTGTTATTTTCGATTTATGAATTTTTCAACATTTTACTTGCTTGTGTTCTGATGTTTGTGATATCACTAAACTAAATACATTTTATTTATGCCTTCTATCACTTTTGTAGGAGATTGACCTTATTAGAATGAAACGAAGGGTCAAGTGGAGACGGGGAGATAAATCGAGGCCAAGCAACAAGCCCATTATAGTCATTCGTATTCAGGGGTAGCGTCTTTGTTTCTCTCCTTTTTTTTTGTCTCTGTGAACAGTCGTAACATATTTCTTTTGCTCTAATTGTTTTTAGGAAACAAGACATGCATGCTACAACCAGAAAGCACTTGTTCAGTTTGGGATTGAGAAGAATATTCAGTGCTGTCTTCGTGAAGCCAACTGATGGAGTGATGGCCAAGCTGGCAAGAGTTGAACCATATGTCACCTATGGGTAAGCGATTGATTGATGTTCATAATTTTATAGCAGTTGTGTATGAGATGATCATGAGTTTATGTTATGATATGTAATTGGAAGACATAGCAGTTGCGTATGGGTAGATTTGTTGAACTTTCATATATTTTTAGGAAGTGTTATCAAATAAAAAGTGTCTGTAGCTAGCTGCACTATTGTGTTATAGCATAGAGGAATATGAGCAAATCACTGTTGTTTTGCGATACACTATTTAGTACAGATAGATGCACTATAGCCATGTGGGTAGCGGAATTTGAACAAACCGATATATTCCTCGATCGACAAACACTATTTTTAGGTTAAAAGGAAGATGAATAAGTTGTATAAATATCAAAGATGATCCTCTTATGGTCCCCTGTAACTAAATTTATTCCAATAGCATAGCTGCCTCTCCTCTCCTTAGAGTTTGAACTGAAACTTCTGTTCATAAAGTTAACTTCATAAATTCCTCCTATTCGAAAAAACATCATAAATTGTTTGTGGAATGTTTGAAGTCTACTGTCTATAAATACTTTTTGGTTTATAATATTCACGGAAGATTGGGTTATTTGGAGATCAAGGATAATATTATTATAGCAGATCCTTGCAACTATGTTAGGAAAGGAAAATGCTAAACCTTATGTGTACTAATAGTAGTGTTCCTATGCATGTCACACATGATGCATCAGCAACTATGTAAAGTAGTGCACATATGGTCAATCACACCACTTTATTAGAAAAACTGGTTTTGCTATTTCCTTGTATCTTTACTTTCCTGTGTATATGCATTATCCCCAAATTTCAGTTTGCTGAGTTCCTAATTTTGTGAAAGTCTGTTTCTTTTGAAGATATGCAAATCTTAAAACCATAAAGGAGCTAATTTACAAGAAGGGAAATGCAAAAATAGACAAGCGAAAAGTTCCTTTGACAGACAATAACCTTATTGAGCAGGTAATACATACATGGTGTTCCTAGATTCCTAGTTTTCCTTGACCCACTCACTGAATTGTTTTTGTAACTGTTCCACTTTTTGCCTTGTAGGAATTGGGAAAATTTGGTATTGTATGCATAGAAGACATAGTGCATCAAATTGACAATGTTGGTCCACACTTCAAGGAAGTTGTCCGATTTATGTGGCCCTTTGAACTGAACAAGCCAGCAGATGGATTAAAAGGATTGAAAAACCGATACAAGGATGGTGGAGATTCAGGGGACCGTGAGGATCTCATCAACGAGCTCATCAATAAAATGAATTGATGTAGGTCACAGCCACAGTACACTATCAATATAATCACAGTGTTGATGGTTTGTGGTGTCCTCACATGGATTTTGATGATTTTGTCACAAAACTAATATGTAATATCTTTGTGCCTTCATTTATTGCTTTTAGCTGTTTTTGTTTTCTTTTTTATCTGGGTTAGTATGTAGGGGGGTTGACAATGAGATAAGGGAGAAAGGGATTGGTTAAATGTATTTGATGTACTTGAAACCATGCTTTAGTTGCTGCCTTTTCAATATCTAAAACCATGTTTATGTCCTGAAATGAAGTTTCATTTTTAAGTTAAGCATAACTGTTCTTCAAAAAGAAAATGTTGAACATATCTGAGTAAGTGATGTTATATATATGAACTAATATTGAGACAATTGTTGCCAAACAATTTTATGACTGTGATCAATCAGTAGGCAAAAGGTAATCAATAGATGACTTCTTTTGCAGAGTTTTAAAAACTTTCTTGCCCTTGTGCTTAAAGTAATGTTAAAAAGAACAATGGGTTAGAGTGTGGAGGATTTGAATTATCAATTCACTAGGATACTACCGAGAATATTAAAATTTTAAACTTAAAAACCAACGTTTTTAAATTATTCTTGTTAAATAGTAGATTTAGCATGTTTCAAGTTAACAAGATTTTGTAAATTTGATTTTAGGTGATGTTTTTCAATAGGTTTTGTAGTGTTAATACATTTCTTACACATCTGACAAATCTAGATGATGGTTTTTTTTTCTTTCAATGTTTCCTTAAATAAATAACCAATGGATCAATTTTTTGTGGATGTGAAATAGGTTATTCATGATTAGTTTGGTTAGAGGATTCTGTCTCTTCTAGTATTTTTCTCTTTCATCTGAGTTGAATCTTTTTCTCCAATCTTAATCATATGACTCTCAATTCGCTTCAGGATATGAACTGGGTTCGCGGTTCTCAATCAATCTCACAAATTATGTTAATATGGCTCCAATTCTTTTAATCTTTTGATCAAATTCAAACTAGTTGAACTATTCAACACTCGAATACAAGTATCATTTAAGACACAGCAAATAGTCAAATATTTAGAACCAATATTTTAAAAGTTGAACACATAAAGTAATTGGTTCTAAATATTTAATAAAAAATGTAACCAAATAAATTTAACCTTATAAATAATGGTTTTAATAGTTTAAATTTTGAACATGCGAACCAACAATAAATTGGTCCAAGTAATAAGAGACTTGGTTCCCTTAAACACGTGGTCAGAGATTCGATCGTAGTTTTTTGATGAAGATTAGTCATTATTAAACGACGGTGAAAACTTCATACCTATATCATAGTAATAAAAGAAAATGAACCTTTGAATACAATTACTTTAAGGAGTTTAATAATGGATTAATTACTTTAATCTGTTTGAAACATAACGACCCCATGATTGAACAGTTCAAATAACCAAACCATAGGTAGTTCCACTCATCGATTTGGTTTTCCTTTCAACTTTGATCCGTTTATAATCCTCCTCTATCATCCTGCATCGGTTTTGTTCTAAAATCTTGAAAGCATGTCAAGTGTATTTAACAAAACGAAAATGCTAATCATTGCTAGTTAAGGATATGAAAAAGGAAATTATATAGTAATTAATGCATTGAAATTGTGTAATTAATTGATAATAATGTCAAAAGCAGCATTCTTTTATAGTAATAATTCCTTTTTATGGTAAGCTTAAATGGTACCCGGGGCACTGGTTAGCGGGACCCTTAGCAAAAACACAAAAGGTGGTAAATTGAAATCCCAGCAAAATGCAAATTGATGAGAATTAATTAATTCATAATAGTAATTTTTTCAAAAGAAAGACATAATAGTAAAACCATCATCTTTTAAGCAAGAGTGTTATGAATAAGCATTATTATGTGAGGTGAATAAAATTCAGTATACACATCAACAATGATGATGCATTATTCTGTTTTCTTTTTTATTTGGGATTGTCTATGTAGGAGGGTTTGACAATATTATAAGAGGGTGAAAGGGATTGGTTGAATAATGTATTTGATGTACTTGAAATCATGCAATAGTTGGACATAATTATCTGTATAGGTCTTGAAACGAAGTTTCCATCATTAGTTGGACATAATTAATTGATGTTATATTGACAATATATCAGGAAAAGTAATGCTGAACAATTTTAATCTGATTGTTATAATTAAACTAGACGTCAAAAATCATCAAAATAACTCTTTATTGTTTTTATTATTTATCAATACTTAGTTTATATAATAGTTACGTAAAACTAAATCCATGCAATTATTCATGGATCTGAAGAATTTTCTTGCCCTGGTGTTTTCTTTTTCTGTTCTAGCTTTTGTGCTTACTGTTTTTATAAATGTTTAAAGGGAGTTAGTTTTTCCTCTATATTTTTGAGGTATGTTATTTTTTTTGTTACAAAGCAAAACAAAGACAAAAGAAAAAGACAGAAGAATAAAGAAAAACAAAAGAACTAGCGCCTCATGAAGAGGGTTTCCATTGCGTTCGTCTTGAGAAGAGGGAGTAAATCTTCTGGAGATAGAAGTATGGATTGTAAACTCAGCATTTGTTGAAGCTCCCAATTTAGCCATGAAATTCGCACATTGATTGCCTTCTCTAAGGGTATGTTGAATAGAGAAACTTCGAGAAACTTCGAGTAGCCAAAAGGTCTTTAATATCCTGAATAAGAACGGCATAGATGTGGAACTGTGATGTGACACCAGAGATGAGGTTTATGGAGAGGAGGGAGTCTGAGTAGCACACCAATTCTTCGATTCCCATGTTTATAGCTAGCTTGAGTCCCTGGTGAATTGCAGAAAGTTCAGCCAACAAAATATCTTTAGAGTTGTAGATGAAACCCGAGAAGCCTGGCAAATAGTTGCCAAAATTGTTGTGGATAATACCACCAAAGCCCGCACGGGTGGGGTTCCCGATACAGCTACCATCAACATTTAGAATGGCGTAGATATTACCGTTGTTGTTCCATCTCACTAACCGGTCAGAAGGAGTAGAAGAAGTAGAATTTTGCAAGCAGGAACTGATGAGATCAGCTGAGTTATTAATGTTGATGCAAAGGCGAGTTATAGACCAAGTTTCATTATTGAGGCACATCAAGTTTCGATGCCTCCACGTCCACCACAATCCAGCAAGGAATATAATGGAGCGAGCGCAGTTTTCTCCCTCTTTGATCCAGTCATGCGCAGAAATGGTTGAGAAGAAGCTAGGGCTAGAGAAGCCAATTTTGTGCCAGATAATTTTAGAGAACCTGCACTCACGAACACAGTTGAACAACCATTTTCGAAACAACTTATGAGACAATTAAAGATATGCAAATAAATGCATCTATTGACATGAAAACCAAATCAATAGAGTAAAAATATAATGAGAGTTTTTTCTACCATATTGGTTATTCGCATGCCTATTTTTTTTAATTCCAAAATATCCTTTTACCGACAAATATAATTTGAACCATGTTTCGACAAATATAATCATAAACCTTTTATTCTTCCAGAACTGCATAACAACATTGCATATAATACTAAGAACGCATAATTGAAAACGATCAAAATTAAAAGAGACAAAAATGTAAAGAGACAAAAAATGAATTAAATTTTCATTTTATTAATAGATCATATTTTTCATAGTACATTTACATTGTCATGGAAGCTTATTACACAATAATTAAACATCTAACACTAAACTTGGGGTACTAGAAAATGGAGGGAAAAGAAGACTGGGTAAGATTTGTTTTCTTCCTAGAACGAAGGAGACTTTGATGGTCAACCTTACACCCAAATAGGGAAACCTTGCACTCAAACAAATGGTGCAAATTTGCACGGTGGCACAATGTCTTTTTCCCATTCATAGAATCCCTAAAATGCTAGAGTAACATTTTTGTATGAAAGATCACTGGTGGAAGCACATTGTAGAAGAAAAGAGAATGAGAGAATGTGAGATGATCGAATGAGAATTTATGAAGATTTGATGAGTATTTATAGGGATAATTTGTGTCACATGAATGCATGAAGTGTAACAGACCATTAATTAGAGTCAAAAAATGCAGTAAAATTTTCTGACCAAATAAAAAACGTGTTCGATGAGTTACTTTTGCTGAGCAAGTAACCATTCAAACTGATTATATAATCTAAACTCATCCGAGAAATGTTTGAATTATATAATCCGAACTAGGTAAAGACTGCGTTACACTTTGTACTTTATAGGGTGAGGAAGAGTTTAGATTATATAATCCGAACTAGTTCAGTACATGACTTTTTGTGGTTCATGTTGCACCGACATTGTTTGTGGTATTTGACACACAAAAACTTCTATAAGTTAGTGTGCATGTTTTCATAAGATGTAAACCACACCAAATAATCATGGACACTTCAGTTATTGATCTGAAGACCAAACTAGCCGAAGTTTACTACAACATGGGAAAATTACATATGTTTAGGTTTCAGAATGATGCACGCTCTTCAGGTTGAAGGATCAACTAGATCAAATCAACCGTCAACTCAACCATAGAGACATAATAAGGGTGGCCGGTGTTGAGTATCGACGTCCATCAGTCGACTCAACCAAAAAAATGATGTACAACCAGATGAAGCTCATGAACAACATCAATGTGAGAATCATGTTCTCAATATTTAATCAGTACAGTACTAAAGGACATAATGAATTGGAAGCTTCTTTGGTCAGATCTTTCGAAGATATTCAAAAAAGTTTGATCCGACTCAAAAACTACGAAGAAATCAAGGCTCTGATGGAGGAACCAAATGAAGAAATTAGTTTGGTTGATATGTGATCTATTATATATTGTTTTATTACATGTTTTATGTTGTTGAATTATGTCGTTTGATGTATTTGAGATTGTTAATGTACGTCACTGAAATATAATTTCCCATGTTAAAGCTCATACTTTGTAAGGTGAAGGGTCACTTAACTTGTATAATCTGAACCTACCAAGTACATGATTTTTTTGTTGTTCACATTGCATTGACAGTTTATGTGGTTCACAACGCACATAAACTTGCATAAATAGACGTGTTTGGTTCATTTGCTGTAAAATATGACAAAGAGCTATGAAAAATTATTCAGCATATATGAACACTAAGAGATTGTTATGAGATAAATCTTGCTGTCTTGGCAATAGAAATATGTCATTTGGCAAGACATTAAGATCTAACTAAAAAATCTTCTTGAAACATCTTGTCTTTTATCATTATTCGACGAATCTGAATATGAAGAGGTTGTTGTGAACTTCATCTAGTTGCCTTGCTGATAGAAATATGTTGGTTAACATGTCATCTGGATCAAGTTAAAAACACCTCTTGAAACACATTCCCTTTCATCATCACTTCCATCATTATGTTTATTTTACACTGGTGGATTATGTTGTTTACTTGTTTTTTCTGTGTTATGCATCATGAAAACCCTCCAAAGATCAAGCTTAAACATAGTACGAGACAATTCAGATTATATAATCCAAATTGTTTTTAAAGTGTTTAGCTTATATAATCCGAACTGTCTCAAATTGCAGACGACAATGTTACATCAAAGATTTGGACGATTTGTGATGTGTTAAATGAGTTTTAAATGCTAAACTCGTTTCCTTCGATTCAATTTAGAATCTTGTGGCATTTTATGACAGTAAATAGGCATGCATCCTTCAATATTTACATTCATTCTTCACTTCTTATCCATTTTCAAATTATTTTTTTTAAGTTTTATGTGTGGATTGTATGATGGTTAGCAAGAACCTTTCATATCAGTTACATAGCCATTTGTTTAGGTTTTTAATAGGTTTTAGACTGTATAATATGAAATTATCTCTTTAGAAGTCCACTTCAGATTATATTTGTCAAATAAATAATATTTAAAAAAATAGAAAATAAGGCGCGTGAGAAATTAATACTCCCTTCGTCCCAATTTAACTGAGCTAGTTTAGCTTTTCACAAAGATTAAGAAAAGTATATAAATGAAAGATAGAGAAAAATGGTTTTGAGTGTCTTTGACAAGTATTGGTGCATTCTTCTTTATCATAAATATAAAGTAAAATATATTAAATTGGGAGTGGTGAAAGTAGTATTAATTAGAGTTATAATTAAAAAAAAAAAATAATTAATGTTGTATTGAAAACTGAAATAGGTCAAAATTTCTGAGACAATATTTTTTTACAAATAACTCAGTTATTATGAAACGAAGGAGTTTATAAAAAAATAACATCCATCTAAAATACTCGTATATTTAGTTAGCCTAATTTGTTTGGACCCGAAAATCATGATCCTCTTTGATAGGTTCACATTGCATTTTCATCTTACCATAAAAATAAAAATAATTTAAAATAATATTCTGTTTATTCTCCATTTTCTACCATATATATAAATAAATCATAAACCGTTCATTTTGGAATTCCATTTTTTCTTCTCTACATCATTGGGATCTTCTGCAGAGACCAACCAACCCAGAAGAAAGAACAAAGGCAAACATTAATATTGAAAAAAAATAATTAAATTCAACCCCTTTGTAAATCCCTTCCTTTAGTTCTGATTTAATTTATTTATCATGCAATTTGTTTTTCTGGATTTTAACTGGGTTTTGATCTTGCTTTTTCAATTGGGTGTTTTTTGTTCCTAATTTTTCCAAGAAAAGTTATGATTTTTTTTTTCTGTTGATCGATTTTGTATAGGGTTCAATTTAGGGTTTGATTTTGAATTGGGGTGTTGATTCGATGTTGATCTTGTGATTGGTGCCATGGATGAAATTTCTGTGATTTAATTTATTTTTTTTAAGGAATTTCTGTGATTTAATTGGATTTTTGAAATTGATTCCGATTTGTGGTTCCTTTTCATTTCTTGATTCTGATTGGTTCTAAGTTTTGTGATTAATTGGTGATGAATAAGATAGGGTGTAATTGGAATATTCCTCAATTGAAAAATTGGTTTATTTTTCCCTAAAAATTGGATCAAAATTGCTTTATTATATATTGATGTATTGCTTGGACAAATTAGTTACCCCCAATTTGTTCTGAGGGTTTTCAGAACAAGTTTTTGGGTTTTTCCCCTTAAAATTTGGTCCAAGATTGCTTTATTCAACATGGGATATTAATCATTTGCTACATGTTCAAAAAAACTTGATACTCTAATAGTACTTATGCTTAACCTAAGGTTTCATACTTATATTTAGGTTAGACATCTTCGATGTGCGAAAATTATTGATCCTTTGTGATGGTGTTGGACAGGAAGAAATTCTGCTTACCCTGATAACCCTACATTTTTGTGGCTATTATCATTGCCATAAGTTGTTGTAAACCAACAAAACCGAGATGATGGACTTAATATAAGTCTAACTAACCACCCATGACATCTTTTGATAGTTGTTTCTATAACATTAATGCACCAAAGTCCTTGTGTTCGTTGTTTTCTTGTTGTTAGCATCAGTTTGATTTGTATTTTCTCATAGGTTAAATTGTGATGAACATCTTAGAAGTTAGAACAGATAACTCTCTTAATATTGTCGTAGTCAAAAAACAATGTTGAGTTTATGAATCAGATTGATTGAAATGTCGTTAAATTCTGTCTTTCGATTGTTTTATCGCTAACTACTATTTAAATTGAGTTGATTGATGATGAATTTTTTGAAAAGTTGTTTCATTTGACATAGTTTTTTCTTCCTTTTGGTGGTATACCTGCAGACTTTGTGGCTTGTTGGTGATTCGTTGTACAAAAGTGTTTGGTAAATTTGCATGTCCAAGATTGTAGTTTACATTGATTCATTATTTTTGGAGCATTGCATGAGAGATTTCCCTGTGATTCTTTTGTCAAGTCAACTAAAGATCCTATAGTTACAAACTGACATTCAGAATCCTCTGGTAGGGAATATTGCTAGAGATTATTGTCTTGGTAAGTTTATTAGCAAACGATGCAGCATATTGCTACTATTTCACTTTTGCATTGCAAGCACTGAATCTTGGTTTGAATTACTCAAATTCTCTTTTTTCCGTGATATATTATCATTTTAAACATTTTTCTTTTATGTATCTGTAATGTTATATTTATGGTTAGAGGGCAAGCCTTGGCACAACGGTGAGGCTGTTGCCTTGCGAGTTGGAGGCCACTGGTTAAAATCCAAGAAACAATCTCTTCGCTTACAAGGTGTGACTGTGTGTCTGCCCTCCCTAGAGCTCACCTAGTGGGAGCCTCATGAATCGGGCCACCCTGTTTAATAGGAAGTTGATTTTTACCATGTGTTAGACAGTCTTCTTTTTTCAAAACCGTCATTGTATTATAATAAATCTTAGTTTTAGAGAAGAGATTTTCCCGATAAAATAGTATATCAAACTACGACTTACACAAATTGCTTTTACATTGAAAGTTTAAACATTTGGGTGTTTCACATTCGTCTTTTTGGTAAAAGATACAATGTGCAGCCTAATAATAAATTTTTGTGGTCATTGTCATGTCTTCTGAAATTAATTTGGTTCACTGACTAGTAATGATACTACTCTAGTATAGTTTGATTAGTTTAAAAAATCTGTTGGTACCATTGTACTTAAATTGTGATATGATATCCTAGTCATCATATACTGGTTTTGAATCCAGATGATGTTATATATGTCTGTTAGCAAGTATTTAAGAGCATTTATTATGTTAAATTTATAATTTCAATTGGTGTAATTACTAATTAGACAACCTAATGTTTTAGTTAGTCTTTTATTTTCTGCTGTCAACAGTTTGTTTAGCTAATCAGTAAATTTTCGTCCTTTTAGTCGTCCTCTATATTGATGTTCTTGTAGTCAAGGAAATGAAATTTTTTGTGAGAGAAATATGAGCATCTGAGGAGAGGACAAAAAGTTGTGTACTTCATTTTAGTTTATAAATGAATAGATCTTGCAGATTCGAGTTCAACATATTAAATCCCTTGAAGTAGAATACATTTGAGATCACTAGTACCATGGTCTATATTTGTGACGATCTGTTCTGTGTTGAATCGTGATGTCACTTAAATCTCAAAATCAGTTAGGAGCCAAACTATATATTTTTGTTTAATCATGTTATAGGGTAAAAATGGTTTGTGGTGTCTTCTCTGTTTATGGAGAAAGGGAAAACATTATCATCGATTGAGCCGAAGTCTAATTTTCTCATCATACATTTAATTCCCTTTTAATTGGAAGGGCAGAAAAGGGCAAATATAAATTATATTTAGAGTAAAACAGGGAAATTGGAGGAAGGGAAACAACTAGAAATTTGCATAGTGTAGTGTTGATGAAATTAATCTTATCGCCTTCCTTTGCTTTTTCTTAGACATATATAGAAAAATTGTTCTTCTACATACTGTTTACCATGTTTTTTGTTTTTATGTCGGAAATTGTGTGTACATGTTGTCATGTTATGAAAAAAATAGTTTTCTAATGAGTTGAATATGTTGAGTAGTTAACACGGTGCGAGGAAGATGGCTGGTTTTAAGCGAAGATTATGTAATGATTCAGATATGCATGCTCTTCACAGAGAATTGGATGAAGTTTCATGTCCTATCTGCATGGACCATCCACATAATGCTGTTCTCCTACTTTGCAGCTCTCATGATAAGGGCTGCAGATCTTACATTTGTGATACAAGTTATAGGCATTCAAATTGTCTGGACCGATTTAAAAAATTGAGAGACAACTCTAAGGAGAACCCAAATTTACAAAGTTCTTTAATAAACACTAACAACTCTTCCGGTAATAGTTTTGATATTAACTTTACTATGCAATCTGACATCCATAATGTTGATGAATTATTACTCTACCAAAATGAAATTAATACTCTATTGTCTGTTGGAATTCCACAAGGATCGAGACAGGGTGATGCCCAAGATCCAAGTAGACATTTAGACCAACATGATGAAGGCATTTTAGAAACTGCTGATTCTGAGAACTTGCAGGACAGGGCTGTTCTTGAGGAGGAATTAGATGTAGATAATTCATCCGAGGACTCAAAGTCGAGTTTGCATTGTCCTCTGTGTAGGGGCACAGTATTAGGCTGGGAGGTTGTTGAAGAGGCTAGAAATTATCTGAATAATAAGAAGAGAAGTTGCTCAAGGGATTCATGCTCATTTGCTGGAGATTATCTGGAATTGCGTAGGCATGCTAGGAGAGTTCATCCCACTTCTCGTCCCTCTGATGTTGATCCGACAAGAGAACAAGCGTGGCAACAATTTGAGCGCCAGAGAGAATATGGTGATATTGTGAGTGCTATCCAATCTGCCATACCAGGAGCTGTGGTCGTTGGGGATTACGTTCTCGAAAACGGGGATGGTATTGGTAGGTTACCAGGTGGTGGTAGGGATGGGAATAATGGCAATGGTAATGGATCTTGGTTAACCACCACCACCATCTTGTTCCAAATGATGGATAACACCATTGAAATTGTTAGGGAACCGAGAGCTCGTTCTTCAAATGGATGGTCAAGGCATCGCCGTTCATCTGACCGTCGTCGCTATCTTTGGGGTGAGAATTTGTTGGGTCTTCAAGATAATGAAGTCGAAGAAGATCTACGTATATTTAATGAACTGGTTGAAGATGCGTCTCATGTCCCAAGGAGGCGCCGTCGTTTGAATAGGACGAGGTCCAACGAAGATCATTCATGATTGTCGCCATCATTTATCTGGTAAAATTCATACTTGAGTATTTTCGGCTGAAATTTTTGAACTGTTTCTTATTTGTCATCGGTTAACCCCATTTGGTTTCTTCAATAGAATTGTTTGAGCTAGCAAGCTGAACATGGTCAAGTTGTATCTGGCAAATCATGATTTCAGACATATGCATCAACTTTGGACCCTCAGCAAAGTTCAGAGTAAATTATGATCAAATCCTTATCCACAAGTTTCGATGAAACAGAGAATTTCTAGAATGGATGTTTTTCTTTAAGTTTGCTTTTATATGTAACAACATTAGCCTTGGGAACACTCAACTTCTGGGTGGTTTGGCAGATTGTTGCATAGTATGTAAATTATATTGTAAGTCTTTACACCTATTAAATTGTTTGTTTTCAGCTTGTAAATATTGTGTAATCCTTATGAAGCACATTGTATCAGTGATTAGTGCCTTCAACTGATTTTTTTTTTTTTTATGCTTATGAGGCACATCGTATAATTCTAATTAAGAGCACATATTTTTTAAATCCATTGAAAGAAAGGGTAAAAAAGGTTAATAGAAACAGGTAAAGTTGAAAAGTAACTGAACTTGTCTGTGTTGTTAGGAACAGGTGTGAGTATTTAATTTAGTTATACATAAAATGAATTTTTAAAAATACTTTGAAAACATGATACAATATTTTATAGTGAAAACATGAATATGTCATTGCTCAACCAGATCTCACAATGTAGTTAAGTGATTAATTGCTATCTTAGTGGTCAAGCAATTGTTTGCATATATAATGATAAACATCAAATGCTATTAATAAATGGCACTTCACGAAAGGTGGCAGAACTTACGTGTACGTTTACATGTGCATACATATTTTTATAGCTTTGATAAATGTATGACGAATGACTGAAAACAAAAAGTGTGAAGTAGAACTTAAGCATGATATGTGTTGATTCTATGAATAGATTGCTTAGACGGAACTAAGTG
>Ga0099826_10000819_pt1 | contig 16721 bp, 7 predicted proteins | sample Mtrugardesep15_FD_76830 | JGI IMG/M metagenome (GOLD analysis project Ga0099826, IMG submission 76830) | Root nodule microbial communities of legume samples collected from California, USA - M. trunc garden sep15 | ecosystem: Host-associated > Plants > Roots > Nodule | place: USA: California... | reverse complement strand
CAGGTTTGATGAAGGATTTCCAGTTGTCAAGTTTCACTTTAAGGGGCTTTCTCTGACAGTTCATCCGCATGACTACCTGTTTCTGTTTAAAGTGAGTATGAACTTGATCGCATAATTTGCATTTGTACCTAGCTTCTGATTTTGAGAAACTTTGTGGATGCTAGATAGTTATTCAAACGGCAATTAAATTTATTTTTATATGAAAGTTATACTCATAATTTCAAACCACTGCGTGAATTCATATACCGAACATGAGAATTTATCTGGATAGTTGGTTATTCCATCTGGATAATTTTACAATGAGATTTGTTTGATATAATGCTACTTTTTATTTCAAAAACTAGGATTTCAGATATTTGTTTCAGGTGTTAAAAAAAAAAAACTGTTTCTTGATATTCTTTTTCTCTTCATTGTACTCCAGGATGATATTTATTGTATCGGCTGGCTGAAAAGTAATACACAAACTAAGGATGGAAAAGACCTGATTCTTCTCGGAGGTAAAGTTTGAAATTTCAATTTCAACTATAATTTATTCTTACCTCTAGGATAAAGGTAGGATAAGGCATAATTTGTTCATTTTGACCCTCTTAACTGTTTTTGATGTATTTTATGTTAAGTTGAGAACCTCCACATAGTTGTGTTTGTACCCTATACACAAGATGTTGAATAAAATATAACACATGACTTAACTAGTGCTAGTTTTAAATTTATAATTCTAATAATTTTGGAATGACTATATCATTTATTAACATCAATATATTTCCAATGGCAGATTTGGTGCTGTCAAACAAACTAGTTGTATATGATCTTGAAAATATGGTCATTGGATGGACCGATTTCAACTGTGAGTTCCCTGCTTATTTATTTACTTACTAAAATGTTACATATCCAAGGTTGTTCCAATTTCCAATCATAATCACCTATGGTTGTTTCTGCTATTACTCCTCATTAGGAATGATGTTTAATCTTTCTTTATCCCATCTTTGTTCCTGTTTTTTTATGTATTCATCCCTCCACAGTCCACAATTCATTTGCATAAATGTTTGAGACCCATGAATTAGAGAAAGAAAGGTCAACTAACTTAAGAGAGTTTAACCAAAATAGAAGTGAAGTGTCTATTTAGTTCCTAAATTGCAAGGGCCAGACATTTTGATCCCTGAAATCAACTAAATTTCAAAATGATTCCCGAAATTGAAAATCTTCGATCACATTAGTCTCTTCAGAACAATTCTAAGACTAAATTAGGATTTATGTGACATAAGACTTATAATATCTTCAATTATTTAGAAATTTTGTTATTTAAGTGATAAAATTAGCTGACCCTGCAATTTTTAGGGCTAAAATGGTGATTCACTCTAAAATAAGGCTTAATTTGTTTCAATTTATTTCACTTATGACTCTTATATTATTAGCTTTTAGACTTAAATGTGCTGATACTGATGTGTGGCATTTTCTTCTTGATTCTTTAGGCTCTGCCAGCATTAAAGTGAAGGATGAAAAGAGTGGATCTGTATATACAGTGGGAGCACATGATCTTTCTTCAGCTTCCACAATGTTAATTGGAAGAATATTGACATTCTTTTTTTTTATAATTGCCATGCTAAGCACATAAATGACTAGTTTTAATAATTTATATGAGGGGTGGCATTTATTTCATTTTGTTGTAACATAATTCTTTGAATGTTGTGCTTTGTGCATATATTTTTAACCATTTCTCATATAGAGTGAAATTTAACTGAGAAAGGGGTGAGCAAAACTTCAAAGTTATTTTTAGCTACTTTTTGTTTGGTTTCATTTTTAATGCAATGCCATTAGAAAAAAAGTGCAAATGGACAACTATGGATTTTAGGATTTATAGCAATTATAAATGGATAATTAAGATCAAGACCAGGAGATTCAAGATAGAACTTACCAAGGATATTATGCTCAGAATGGAGTACATGGATAATTCTTGAAAATGAACAAGTCATTGAAGATTTTTCCTTAAGCAAGGAAACTTTAGGTAGGCAACAACATGCCACTATGAAATAATTCCCTCAATTGATTGCAGATGTTTGAATAAACAACTTATTCAGTAAGGGCTTAGCATATAGAGTTATATATATATAAGCTATTTCTACGATCAAAGTGAAAATAAAATAAAAAACTGCCCGTACTCTAAAACAACTCATGAACTTCGCTATTTGGTGGAGCTTATGAAAATAAGCTGAAAACTGTTTGCACACAATGACAATTTATAAGCTATTCACATGCATCTAAGTTTATGAATTATGATTGCAGAATTTTTCAGCTCTCAGTCCTAAACACAGTCATAAAAGATTCTCAATTTAAACACAGTTAGAACATAAATTTCATTATAACTTTGAAAAACATTTATGATTATATACTGATAATTACACATTACGCAGATAGATATATTCATGAATAAAGAGATGTAAAATGCAGATCACAATAAGGCAGGCATGCTTTTTACAAAGTTATCCTCAGAACTTGTACCACAAAATATATAACTGCCAGGAGTAGTGCAATCTGGAGTACATCTTGTTGAAAGCCGTCGTCCCTCTGGAAGAACTGAATAAAATCACAAACCAACAGTTAACTCATGAAAAGAAATTAGCTATGTCCAAATAAATGAATAATACAATCATGAACAATTTTCAATGATTATCTTTAATACAAAGCATTCATACCATCATGTAATAATGGTAAAAAAATGTAAAGAAATAAACTAGAAGATTGGATCTATTTGAGTTTATCTACTATCATAAGCCCTTGCGAGACTACTTGAGAGAGTTTATGAAAACAACTTATAACATGTCCATAAGTTGTTTCAGTTTATTTTCAATAAGCTATCCAGGACAGTTTGTGAAAACAACCTATAGGTTATATGAAAAAAAATTGACTTTATTTATCTTTTGTTATAGAAATAGTTTATAGTTTATACATAAACACTTATTTGATAAGCGCTTGTGTTTATCTCTTGCACATCTACTCTTACTGTGTGGTATCAGGTCTCTAGGTGGTCGGGCTGGTGTGTGTCTCCCCTAGGCTTCGGGTCGGGGAAGAGAGTTAGATTACGGTTGCTTTTAGATTGGCATGATGTTATTTGGACCATTTGGACTTCCCAGAATGATATAACCTTTTACAGTGACTTGCCTTCAGTAAAGCCTGTGGTGGATAGAGTGAAATTCTTAGCTTGGAAGTGGTTCCTTGCGTAGTGGTCTGGGTAGCTCTGTGTCCTTTGTTGGGCCGTGAGTTGGCCCTCAGGTGTTTTTTTATTGCTGTTTGGCGGTGCTTTTGGTGTATTCTGATACTTTATCGTATATATTATATATTTTTGCCATTCAATAAAAAGATAAGCGCTTCTAATATGAGTGCTTAATTAGGTTGTTTATCCAAAAAGGAAGCAAAATACCTTAAGAAGATAAAAGATAAGATGATGAAGCCACAAGTTTAAGATTCTTCTAGATAAGAGAACTCACCTTGGTTGGATCACCAGAAGGATCTCGATAAATATCAGAGTCCTCCTCTTTCTTGGTTGAAAAATTAGCACTCAAATTCTTGGCACTATCAGCCAAATCTTTCACAGATTCAACCGTAGCAAACAGAACACGCGATGACCAGAAAAATGTTTGAGCACTAGCCGATGAAGATGATAAGTCCCATAATTCTTCATGCTGAATGACTTGTCCACTAATTTGGTTAAGCGTAAATTTGGAAGTAACTCTAAGTATGAGATCTCCTCCTACACTGGCTAGAACAGATTTAGGCCTCCCTCTAATTGTCCACTTGATACTTAAAACACTTGTTGACAGCATAGTCATTTCCTGCACAGTCTGTTAACCAAACAAAACAGATTTCATAACAATCCTACCTTCCTTTTTGTCAAATTTAATTTTTAATATTAATAAGTGAAAGCGAAATCTAATAGATTGCTAAAATAAAACCTGGAATATTTCAATTAAAATCCACTCAAAGTATAGTGAATTTTGTTGAAACATGTTTAATAACGTCTACATTTCTCAAACAGTTACCTCAAATGGAAGTTTTTAAAGGAATGGATGGAATATCTTAGAAGGAAACGAGTGTTGAAATCAAAGACATGAAATTGATCAGTGACAAAAGATAGACACTAGTAAGTACACAGACGTTAATGTCGTCAATCGCGAATAGCGGAAGATAGCTGGTTGTTGGTTGTCCAAATTCTAGAGCTATAACGCTGCTCTAGCCGTTATTTGACAACATTTTGTACTATATAGCTTACCGCAAACCAATAGCAATTTAGAAAATCAAATTCCACCATACTACAGCGCTATAGCACCACTATTTGACCTCACTGAGATGATGTATCAGTATTTCTAGCCCATCAAATTAAAAAGGGAAAACTTAAACACTTCAAGTTTTAACATTTTGCTATCTACTCAGGCATTGATCAAAAGACTAATCATAAGAGGAAATCATATAATCCTTATTGCTTCATAGACTAATTGCTTCCTTAGGAGAAGAAACTCCATAATTTAAACTCACCACAGATGGGTTTTCAAGTGCAGTGATCGCCCATAGAGGTCTCTTATACTTTTCACGACCAGTAAAACTCCTGATAGGATCCTGCAAACAATAAAAACATCATAAACATGCATAACATAAAAGATTTAAACTCCAAAGGAAAAGCATTGAAGAGAAATAAATACCTTGTAAGTGACAGAAACAGCATAGGTTCCAAGTGCTCGATTCCCACTCCTTAGCTCAAATATATCACGAGCAAGTTGTCTTGCAGTGGATTCTACCGAGGGACTACTATTGCACTCAAACTCATTGCATAGCTCACCAAAGTCGATACTATCAACCATTTTATCAGCAGCATCTGAATATGATTTTTCAGCTGTGGCATCAGATGATAGTTCAGTCCGATCAGCATCATTGGCAACTGCAAAACACATACCATCTAACATATATCAATATTCTAAATATCTGTGTGCATGTGTAAGAGAGAGAATGAAACCAACTATATATGTTACCTCGCAATGAAGAAGAGTGGTGGTGGTGGTGGTGATGACGGAAGGAGAAGGGTGTGCATGTGCGTACTACTATGTTGGATGTATTGTTGCGGTGGAGTGTGGCGGAGGAGGAAAGAGAAGAAGTGGCGGCGAGAGAACAAGAAAGTGCGGGTGTCAGATTCATGTCTCCCCATTCCGTGGAGGATAGTGTGTTGTTTGGGATTACAATTACAAACCAGATACGTAGACAAACAACAGCCTCTTCTTTTTCTTCTTTTTCATGCTTCTTTTTTCTATGGATAAGCTGGGCCCCTCTTTTGCAAAATATATTGTTTATTTTAATTTTTAGAGAAAATTACATTGGTCTCCCTTCAGTTTTCATTGAATGTCACAAACAACCCTTCTCTTTCAAACAACAACACTAATAAATTCGTCGTCTTTCTCATACTCTTACATGTTTTTTACTCTCTTTCTTCTTCTTTCTCTCTCTATTGTTTTCATCCAATAAAAAAAGAGGATAAGTGGTTGTCACAAAAGTTGTTTGATATTGTTGTACAAATATCATTGCTCTAAATTGTTGTCACAAAAGTTCACATATCTAACTCTGAATTTGTTTGAAATTTGTCTTCAAAAATTGGAGCCACACTTTTAATAAGAACTCCAATTAACATTCTTCATCAAACGCTGCTCTGCATGCTAATTGTCTGTTATGAATGTGTTATGTTCAAAACATATGTTATTTGGTGACAACTAGAGTACCCATGAAAAATGGTGGGTAATTTACCTCAACCAATAAGCATTCACCTTTTTAGGTGGTATCCATGCACTATCTTGACCCCATAAATAAATTGTTCATTTTCATTGGTTGGTGGGCAAGTTACCCACCATTTTTCAAAGGTAATTTAGAAAAAACCATGTTATTTTTGAAAATAAGGAAGTGTTATTTTTACACCACTAAAGTAGTTGGCATTGGAGATGTGGAGTTACAATTCACGTCCAAATATAAATTAATCTCTAGGTCGTGATGCATGCTTCAAAGATAAGAAAGAATCTTGTATCCTAATTTATACCAAATAAGACTGATTCGCTCAAACTTTAAGAGAGACTTGTAGACCATTAATATTTGATAAATCAAAATTTGTCAAGTGAACATGCGTTTAACTATGAACTTAAGTAGCTTGGATTAATTCCAAAGTTATATGCAAAACAAATTGAAAAAAAGATGATATGCTTGACATGTTCATTTGTCGTAAAGGAACTGAAAATTATTTCAACAAGAGAATTGATATTTTTGTGGTGACAGAGGCATATAACATGATCTCCACATTTTCAATGAGATTTATAAAGAGCACAAAATTATTTATGAAACAACTGTATCTTATTTTCTTGACATAAACTGTAAATTTGTCAAGAAAAACTTAGAACCTTTTCTAAAATAGTTGTTTAAATCATGCTTAATTTCAATATTGTATCTCATTGATGAGGGAATTTTTTATCAATTGTTTGATATATGCTAAGAAGCTATAAACAATGAAATGGTTTTTCTAGAGTCTAATTTGACCTAACACTTAGTAAACTTTCCTCCTAGTTACCGACCGATCAGATGTAAATGGATTTTGAAAAAAAAAACTAAAACTTGATGGTTTGATTGATAAATACAAGGCTCACCCTGTTACTAAATATTTCAAACAAAGAGAAAATATATATTTATTTGATACGTATTCATCGGTCACCGGTATCACATCAATAAATATACTAATTTCTTTAGTTGTTCATAACTCGATCAATGATGCAACTTCTCTTGTGTTGACTTTTTTTAACATGTTTACCAATTACCCTGAAGCAGTGGCAGATCTTCTCCAAAATATTAGGGGGAGCTTTAAACACTTACTACTCACAATGTTTTAAAATGAAAATTATTTAAATTGTTTACATGCATAATAAACAAATGCAATAAGTATTAGAAAGAGAATACAACAATTTTATCAAATATATTTTCCTCAATTGGTGTATTTTACACTATCACAAATATTAAGTAGGGTAGAATGATATTTTACCAAATTATATTTATCCTCTATTGGTTTATTTTACACTATCACAAATATAAAGTGCGGTAGAATGATCTTTAAAAATGTATTAGTAATTTTTTTTTTGAAAGAAAAAATGTATTAGTAGTTGGAGCGTACTATATTTATATTTTTGCTACATGTACTCAAATGAAAAAAACACACGATGAAGGAGAGATTGGTGAGCCAAATTCGAACCAAGAATCCCACATAAAATATCTCACAAGTAAATCACCGGGTTATAACAACAAGGACAATTAGAAGGTATAATTGAAATAAAAAATTAATATTAAACTAAAATATGAAAGTGATATTCATTTTGATTTTTTTTTCTTTTCAAAATGACACTCATTTGAAAAGAGTATAATATTATAATTGAAATAAGCAAAGATTATATATTATAATTTGTTGAGTTTTGTAAAAATAATAATTTGTAGAGTGAAAATATGATCAATCCACATATAGCGAGGAGATTTATATGAGTTTTACCTAATAATAGGTTGAGTGTTAAAAATATGGTTAAATATGATTTTGGTCCTTACAAATATATCTATTTTTCGTTTTAGTCCTTTTAAAATTTTCCTTCAACTTTTAGTTCTTATATAAAATTTTCAATCACTACTTTTGGTCCTTATTTTTAATTTAATTTTTTTAATAAAATTATGCAGAAATATGTAAAATATTCCAAAAAAAAAATTAAAATTTTTTAACGAAACACAAATTAAATATGATTTTTTAACCATATAAAATATAAAAATTCATATTAAATCCATGTTTTGTTAGAAAATTCTTTTTTTTTTTGAGAAATTTTTATAATATTATGAATTTTTCTGCAAAATTTTATACAAAAATATGAATTCTACATATGAGTTTACTTTAAGGAGGGACCAAAAGTGAAGATGAAATTTTTTTAGGGACTAAAAGTTGAAGAATATTTTTAGAAGGACTAAAACAAAAAATTGACATATTTATAGGGACCAAAATCACATTTAACCCTAAAAGATATAGGAAAATATATTAAAAAAGGAATGTTTTTAGATTTAAAGGGTAGAAGGTAAATTGCTCCCCTCCTCTACTCTTTTCCACTTGATGCCAAGTTTGAGTTGCGTCATTTCGGACCCATTAACTATTTTGATAACACAAATCAAAAGCTATGATGGTCACGTCAAAGTCCCTACTCCCCCAATGGCATTTGCAACTTCTAGAGTAAAATAATTTTATTCTTTTTCCGGAAACATTGCAAGTTGCATTGGTGATAAACAATGAAAAAATAGCATGAAGTCGAAAGTAGAACGTTAAAGATCTATTTTCATAAAATGATTTTTTTGACAAAAATAAAATAATATTCATTTAAATTGATAGAGTACATCAAATACAAACATCGCTAAAAATGTAAAAGTGAATCCGTGAACAAATCCAAGTTAATAGCATACACCGGTAGGCAGATAATATGATAAAATTTAAGTCACCGAAATACCCATGTTTTCGGATCTGTAACGTGGCAACCTAAACAAACACATCTTTCAATAGGAACTAAACAAACACTGTGACAAGACGCAAATCAAACACCGCACAAGACGATGAACAACACTACCCCGCACTTATAAGACGACGAAATCACAAAAAACACAAAGGAAAAACTAGATACATGTGAAAACCACTTATTTAGATTGAAAGAAAAGGGGAAAAAAATGTAGATGAGTGATTTTAGGTCAAAGAACGACTTAAAACCAACCTTCAATAAACGAAGGAGAAAGAAAATTTAAAGAGAAGTTGGAGTTTCTGTCAATAGAAAACTAGTATTCGAAAAAAATAAAATGCTAACAAAATGAGAAATCTTTGTTTGTATGTGTGATTGTTTTTTAGTTACAAAAATAAAGAAAAGACAAGTTATCTCGGTACCACTTGCAAATTTATTCATGTGATTAATTTTCTCGATTGTTGATAAATTATCCACGATTCTTCCATCTATGTCTCACCACCTTTATTTATATATGTGTGTTTCCTATGCTTTACTTCATCAATTATATATTTGTATATCTCGACAACACAGTGAAATTTGCAGAGTGAAGAACAAAGCCAGAAATAATGAAAAAGTTACCACGAGTACCACTCTGCATGCTTTTGTTGGTTCTCTTTGTTGAAGCTGCTCCTCGAGGATCTCTCATCACACAACTCCCTGGTTTTTCCGGAAAATTCCTCTCCAACCATTACTCAGGGTATGTAACACATTATATTTTAATTTCATGAATCATAAATCAAATATATTTTAATTTGATGGGATTAATTACTTAAATTTTGATTATTTTCAGATATATAAGTATCGATGGAAATGCTGAGAATGGGAAGAATCTGTTCTACTACTTTGTTAGTTCAGAAAGAAATCCAAGCAAGGATCCGGTTGTTCTATGGCTGAATGGTGGACCTGGTTGTTCGAGCTTCGATGGCTTTGTTTATGAACATGGTATGCTAGCAAAGAAAAAAAAATATAACATTTTGATCGTTCTCTCGGTTCTTTCTTTCACCTTGAATAAATGTATGTATAATTAATAATTTGTGCATATGATTATGAGTATTTGCAGGGCCATTCAATTTCGAAGCTGCAAAATCAAAAGGGAAGCTACCCACTTTGCATTATAATCCTTACAGCTGGTCGAAGGTTAAGAGAACGTGAAACTCAAAAATCAACAATGCTTTATTTGCATCTAATTATTAGCATATTAACTTCAAAATTCCTATGGTACATTTTCAAAATTCAACATGTATCGGCACAATTCTCTAAAAAAAAATATCAGTACAATTGATTTTTAAATCAATATTGTTATGAATCAAAGGATTTCATGGTTTAAGGTCAAATGCAATGGAAAAATAGATTGTGTAATTCTCTCCAGGAGTCATCACAAAAAAACAGTTGAATAAAAGATATGAAATAGTATATAGGTGTAGCTTATTTATTATGATTTGGAGTAACTAACTCCCTAACTAACTTGCTTGCTCTTCAAGTTATCTAGATTGCTTGCTCTCCAAGTTATCTTCTCACTCTACTCTAAATATAGCTATATATTTTTTTTATTTAAAAAAAACTATTTTTAATCATTTAATACATTTACCTTTTTTTTACAAATATATTAATTTAGTTAATCATAAGCATGTTCATTTTTTTTTTCTTAAAAAAAGCATGATATATTATTTTTATTGACAAAAAAGTGTGTTCATATTTGTTGACAAGATTGTGCGTCTTATACGATAGACAATCTTAGCATGTTTGAATTTTTATTTACACTTTAAAATGAATTTCAGTTCCAATTATTTATTTATTTTATAAAAATTTCCATCAAAGCAAAATAGTGATGAGATTTTGTTACTAAAAACTTGAGAATAACGCTCCTTCCAAATGACTCAAATATTAACCATTTAAATGGAATGAAAACATTGATTAATTTCCCTACAAAACATACGAGAACCACAAAATTATAACGCATGCAGCCCCACGACATTAGAGAAACACTTTTAACTCCTAACCAATGCAAAACATCCTTTCCAATTGAACAAAAAAAAAGTAAAGACCAAAAACATATGATTGATAGTTTCCTCCCACAACCTTCTAATCATATTATTTAATCCACGCCGCACCAGGTTGTCTTTGGTGGGCATCCTCTTTTTCAAAAGCCTCCATGCAAATAACGACAAATTCAAAGGCACCGCTTTGTTTCAAATAATCAATCTCTCTAAAGAGAGCTTGATTTTGCTGCTTCACGTGAATTATAAATGATACACTCTTTTAACAAAATTCTTCATCAAAATCATACTTCTAAATCAATTTATATGATACATTAACCTGCAAACCAACGGCATCGAGCAAGGAACCCTTCCACCTGCTTCTCCCCCCAAACAAATAATCTTCTCCACCTTGGACCATCTACCCCCTTCCCTAACCTCCTCATGCCCATTGTTATTATATTTCATTTTTTACTTCTTAAAAAAAATAGTACCTTAATTTATATTTATCTTCTATAATTAATTTCAGGTGTCCAACATTATATATTTGGATTCACCAACGGGTGTTGGCTTCTCTTACTCAAAGAACTATAGCAAATACTCAACTGGGGACAAACAAACTGCTTCTGATACCCATGCTTTCCTCTTAAAGGTACTTCCAAAAAGAGAAACAACATTGCCATTTGATAAAAGAATGATATACACACAATGTTATATATATATATATATATATATATATTTTATTTTTTTTTTATTTTTTTTATTTCTTCTTGGCAGTGGTTTGAGCAATTTCCAGAGTTCCAGGCTAATCCATTTTATATTTCTGGGGAGTCTTATTCTGGAATTTACATACCCACTTTAGCTTTTGAAATTGTTAAAGGTATCGTTAGGATTTTACTTTGAATTTTTTTTTTTTACGGGAATATTTTACTTTGATATTAATTGTCCTACAACATCCTTCTTCAAAAAATTTTACTTTGTGTAATGATTATCTTTGTTCATTTGTCGAAGTGTAGTAAAGTATTTATACAAGTGTGTAGTTTCTACCATAAGCTAAACTGTATTACATATAGTTGGTCCGTTTGAATTTATTTATTTGAGTTTATCTATTAAACATCATATACAAAAATAATTTAACTTTGTTTAATCTTTTACTATACAAATAACTTATATAAGCTTATGTATAAGATTATCATGATAAGTGTTTATCCTACAAGATGCAAATAAGTTGTTTTATCCACACAAAAAAAACAGACAACAATTACTTGCATAGCAAGTAACTACTAAGTACCTTCCTAGAAATCCGTAACTAACTGACTGTAACTTCCTTTAACTATTTATAATTGACTCTTGTAGTCTTTTCAATTGATGAGGTGGATTTAGCTTCACTTAAAACTATCTCATCCTAATACTCAACTAGCATTATATATTTGGTTTATGGTGTGAAATTAACTATAGCATAAAGTAATTGTGTATGTCATGCCAGGAATCCGGAGTCGTGCAAAGCCCGTGATCAATTTGAAGGTATAACACTTTTCTTGAAACCACCTGTAGAAAATAGCCCAATCCAAAAAAAATAAAAATAAATAGGTACCAAAATATAGTATCTTAAATTATTTTGGCATTTACCATTAACCTGTTGCTATAAATTATGTTTCATATATCCAGGGTTACTTGGTGGGAAACGGTGTCACAGACACAGTATTTGAAGACGATATTCATGCTCTTTACCCATTTGTGCACGGGATGGGTCTTATATCCGACACTATGTATGAGGTGCGTTTAATAATTAAAATACCTGTTGTTAAATACTACAACTACTTGCTTTGCCAAAAATATTCCAGTAATTTGCTCATCATTTGCTTATGCTAACAATTTACTAATACAATACAATGATATCACATTGAAAGGTTGTGTACTCTATTGCTCACTGACCTATAAAAATTACTTGCAGAACGTGATAGCTTGCTACAATTCTAATTATGGGGTTGATAATGATAAATGCTCTTCGAACTTTGAAAAAGTTGGTAAGGTGAGATATTCATAGAGAATGAGATGCAAGAGTTATTATCATCATCATTGTTAATTATATTAATATCGATGGATGCTATATGTTACCAGGCTCTTGAAAAACTTAATGTGTACGATATATTAGAGCCATGCTACCATGATCCTGAAAGTGCAACAAATGGAAGCTCTAATTTGCCATTGAGTTTCCAAAAATTAGGGAAAACAGAAAGACCTCTCCCAGTGAGAAAGAGGATGTTTGGTAGAGCTTGGCCTTTTAGAGCACCAGTCAAAAATGGCCCTGTTACCTTATGGCCTCAATTAATGTCCAAAATGGCCGGAAATGTCGGTTGTTTTGTAAGTTTTTCATCAACCAATTGCTTCCTTATCTACATACTGAAAAGTTTAATTTCATTTTTTTAAGTATTTATAATTAAAGTTAAACCGCTTTTACATTATCAAAATACAAATTTCTTCCTCCTACCTCTCAAAAAAAAAATTAAAAAAACTCTTGCTCCTAATTAAGTTTTACATTTTTTTTCTTTTCACTTTTTGTGGTGTCAATGACATGATGAAGTATAACTCGATATGTTTGATTTGACAAAACACAGAATGATGAAGTAGCAACCACGTGGCTGAACAACGATGCAGTCAAGAAAGCCATTCATGTGGACATGGTATGTAATCACCACTATTTCATGTGTACTAAAAAAATGTTGAATTTATAACGAAAATTAAAGACAAAGGGTAAAAATAAAATTGGTCTTCAATTTTGACTTTCTAATACTCAAATAAAATTAGAGATAAACTTTGTCATTTTTGTTTTCAATCCACACTTTTCTTTTCTTTCTTTCTAATAGTACGATGCAATGATTAATTACTGAATTGAGATTTATGGACTATTTATATTTTTTTTAATGATTTGAGGAATAATTAATTTATGATTAAGCATAGGCAAGTGATACATGGGAACTATGCACCGATGAAATAGAGTACGATCGTGATGCTGGGCCAAGCATGATTCCTTACCACAAGAATCTAACAAGATTGGGCTATCGAGCACTTATTTTCAGGTTTGAACATATGCATCTTAATTACTTATTGAATTTGATACTAATTTAATCTTTAAAATTAGAGTTTGTCTAACATGTGTAACATTGCACATGTTAAAATAAATAATAGTAATAACTTTTTATTAGAAAACATCAATTATTCATTAAAAAAATTATATTTAATATTAAATTTACAAGTTTCCATACAAGTTTTCTATTTTAAACTTCTTAATATATACACATTTGCACATAATAGAAAATTCCTTAAAATTAATATCATGCATTAATTCATGGTAGTGGTGATCATGATATGTGTGTACCATTTACCGGAACTGAGGCATGGACCAGATCTTTGGGATACAAGATTGTGGATGAATGGAGGGCATGGATCTCTAATGACCAAGTTGCTGGGTACATTAATTTCTCTCTCACTCTCACATATTTCAATACCTAACAAAAATAATTGCTTCATAAGTTTTACAACTAGCATGTTTGGAGGCACCTTCCAAATATACTACTCGTATGGTTAATTTTTCCTAAGCAGGTTTTCATTTTAAACATATACACATCCGGTCACTATTATAAACAAAAATCAACATTTTAGATTCATTCAATTAATGATGTATATAGTCTTTATTATAGCCAAAATACATAATTTATTGAATGAACCTAAAATATTAATTTTTGCTTATAACAGTGATCGAAGGGTGTACATCTCAACTTTTGATAAAGTGCTTGTATATTTCCTACGTTGATTATAAAAAATTAAAAATCTTAAGAAAAAGAATTCAACAATAACATTATGTTGAATTGAAATGGCTTTGGCTTTCATTTTCTGCAGCTACTTACAAGCGTACGAGTACAACCTTACCTTCCTCACAATAAAGGTGAATAATAAAATCATACAAGTTATCAAATCATGTAAACTAAGTTTGCTGGGTGATTATATTTTATTTCTTAAAATTAAATATGCAAGTAAAACCAATTCATTTTATTGTACATATTTATAGTGATATATACGTTTTTATAATGGTGTAGGGAGCTGGGCACACTGTACCGGAATATAAGCCGCGGGAGGCACTTGATTTTTACAGTCGTTGGTTGGAAGGAAAATCAATTTGATTGTAAATGTACCAACCAAAATTATATAATAATAAACGTATATATATGCACTAAGTTGCTAAGTGATTAACTTTGTGTACCCCAACATGTCTTTGTGATTCACCCTTGCATTAACCATAGTAAGGGATATATATATATATAGTAAATTATTATATTTAGTTTGTTTTATCTCAATTTTTCAACGTAATATTGAAGAGTGGAGTGAGTGTTAGAGTTTGAATGCATATATGATCAGAGTTTTAATGGAAGAAGAATTAAAAGGAAATGGAATGAGAATATATTTCTTATTGAATAAGCAAAAGTGTATTTATACAACTATAACATCCGATAACTTGTTAACAAAGCATTAACAAACTATATTTATTAACTAGTTAAAAACCATTGCTTGGCACGGGTTGAACACTATTATTTTAAAAATCTTTATTATATGTTTGAATAAGTTAATATATTGTCAACCGATTAATTCAAATGTATGTTTACTATAATGTGATTTTTTTTAGACGCAATGCGCTATATCTTATAAACGCGTAGTTCTTTTTTAGTTTGGACTGATTATACATCGGCACCTTCGAATTCTTTTTTTTTTATTTTTACGAAACCATCACATTTGATTTCGTACCACGTCACAGGTGATTTTGCTTTCTTCTTCTCATCACCCTCCTTTTTGTTCAACTGAACATCACCCTGATTCTGAGACATATCTACATAAAGGAAATCAGTGATCAAAACCTAAACTAATCCTAACAATTCTATCACAAAATCATAACAACAACAATTCATAAAAAAAACCTAAACTAAACCTAACAATTCTACAACAATTCATCAAAACCTAAACTAATCATAACAATTCTACAACAATTAATCAAAACCTAAACTAATCCTAAAAAATCTACCACAATTTTCTAACAATTCTACAACAATATTATATTCAAATCTAATCTAACATCAAATCATAAAATCAACAAAATCTAATTATGTGACAATTTAACCAAAAAAAAAAACTAACAATTCAATCACAAAACAGCAATGCAATAGGATGATAACAACGTACTTGATTTTTTGATAGTAATTGGTGTTGAATCTGCAAAAATTGCCGATGGAATCCTCGACACTTAATTGTTGTCGGTTCTATCAGTGGTTAACTGCCGCCGGTTGACTAAACATTGACACTTAAGTGCAGAGAAGTATTTTGATCATTTATATGTGTTTTCAGCCAACAATGATGTGTCAAAAGCAAATTTCCCACTCTTTCAACTTCAAGCCCATTTTGAGTTGGGTCAAATGCATTGAGCCCATTAACTATTGAAAATTGCTTTTCTGATATAAGAAACTTCATATTGACACAAGTAAATGACGCTTTTATCTCCAGCGGCAGTTAACAACCGTTAGCCTAAGCGCCAACAATTAACTGTCGCTGGCTCCTCCAGCGGCAGTTAACAACCGTTAGCCTAAGCGCCGATAGTTAACTGTCTCTAACTTTGCTGCTTTTTATTGTGATTTTACGCGTTTCGGTCGAAAAATCAAAATAAATCGAAACTTATTCAGAATTCTATGAAACTTTACATACCCTCTATATATATTTTTTTAGAGCTGTCTGCAAAAAAACAGATCAAAATTCAATTTCTAGGTCGACGTTTTAATGTTTTCGTGTCTTAAATTTTAGGCGTTTTAAAAAATCATATTTAATCCGTCCCTTGTCGAAAAATTCAAATTTTTTGTGGGAGGTTATTTTTTTGTTCTAAACATGAGTGCAGAAAAGCGTGAAAAAGTTCAACCTCTAGGACACTTTTTCGGACTCGCACTTGAAAAAAATTGTGATTTTGCATGGTTCGGTCAAAAAATCGAAATAAATCGATACTTAGTCGAAATGCTACGAAACTTTATAGACACCTCTATAAAAATACATATAGATGATGTGCAAAGTTTCGTAACATTCCGAATAAGTGTCGATTTTTTTATTTTTTTCAATTGCGATTTTG
>Ga0099826_10000818_pt1 | contig 16729 bp, 12 predicted proteins | sample Mtrugardesep15_FD_76830 | JGI IMG/M metagenome (GOLD analysis project Ga0099826, IMG submission 76830) | Root nodule microbial communities of legume samples collected from California, USA - M. trunc garden sep15 | ecosystem: Host-associated > Plants > Roots > Nodule | place: USA: California... | reverse complement strand
CTGATGATTGGTGGGTAAGTACTCGTCCGCTTTTGGAGAACGGAGGTGAGGGAGTTACATGGGCTGTTTTTAGGAGGGAATTTCTGAATAGGTACTTTCCGGAAGATGTTCGCGGGAAGAAGGAAATTGTGTTCCTGGAGCTGAAGCAAGGCGACATGTTAGTGACAGAGTATGCTGCTAAGTTTGTTGAGTTGGTCAAGTTTTATCCGCACTATAATGCTGAGACTATTGACTTCTCTAAGTGTATCAAATTCGAGAATGGTTTGCGTTCTGAGATTAAGCGGGCAATTGGGTACCAGAAGATACAACAATTTTCTGAGTTGGTGAGTAGCTGCAGAATCTATGAAGAAGACACAAAAGCTCATTATAAGATTATGAATGAGCGGAAGGGTAAGCAACAACAAAGTCGTGGTAAGCCTTACAACGCTCCGGCTGATAAGGGTAAGCAGAGGGTGGATGATGAGAGTAGGCCCAGAAAGAGAGATACTCCTCCTGAAATTGTTTGTTTCCGGTGTGGAGAAAAGGGTCATAAGAGTAACGCTTGTAGTCGCGATGAGAAGCGGTGTTTCCGTTGTGGCAAAAAGGGACATACAATTGCGGATTGCAAGCATGATGATATAGTTTGTTTTAACTGTGGTGAAGAAGGACATACTAGCCCTCAGTGTAAGTAACCTAAGAAGGCTCCGAATAGTGGGAAGGTGTTTGCTTTAGCTGGTACTCAGATAGCAAATGAGGACCGTCTGATCAGAGGTACATGTTTCATTGATAGTATTCCCTTAATTACTATTATAGATACTGGTGCTACACATTGTTTTATTGCTGCTTATTGTGCTTCAAAATTGGGTCTTGTTCTGTCGTCTATGAATGGGGAAATGGTTGCGGAAACCCCGGCTAAGAGTTCGGTGACTACTTCTCTAGTGTGCTTAAAGTGTTCGTTGTCGATATTTGGTAGAGATTTTGCAATGGACTTAGTCTGTTTGCCGTTGAGTGGGATGGATGTTATACTAGGTATGAACTGGTTGGAGTTTAACTACGTTCATATAAATTGTTTTAGTAAGACGGTGCGTTTTTCTTCTGCCGAAGAAGAAGGAGAAACTGAGTTCTTGACTACCAAGCAGTTGAAACAGTTAATGCATGATGGAATCCAAATGTTTTCTTTGCTGGCGTTCCTGTCTATTGAGAATCAAGCGGTGATTGATAAGTTGCAAGTGGTATGCGAGTTTCCAGAAGTTTTCCATGATGAAATTCCCGATGTGCCGCCAGAGAGGGAAGTAGAATTTTCCATTGATCTTATTCCAGGTACGAAGCCTATTTCCATGGCACCTTACCGTATGTCAGCTTCCGAATTAGCTGAGTTGAAAAAAGCAGTTAGAAGATTTGCTTGATAAGAAGTTTGTAAGACCGAGTGTATCGCCTTGGGGAGCGCCGGTGTTGTTGGTTAAGAAGAAAGATGGTAGCATGAGGTTATGTATAGATTACCAGCAATTTAATAAAGTAAAAATAAAGAATAGATATCCACTTCCGAGGATCGACGATTTGATGGATCAGTTAGTGGGTGCGCGTGTGTTCAGTAAAATTGACTTAAGATCGGGCTATCACCAGATCAAAGTGAAAGATGAGGATATTCAGAAGATGGCCTTTAGGACACGTTACAGACATTACGAATATACTGTGATGCCTTTCGGTGTTACTAATGCGCCTGGAGTGTTTATGGAATATATGAATCGTATTTTTCATACTTACCTAGATCGTTTTGTTGTTGTGTTTATAAATGATATTCTGATATACTCCAAGTCCGAGGAGGAGCATGCCGAACATTTGAGAATTGTTTTGCAAGTGCTGAAAGAGAAAAAGTTATATGCCAAGTTATCGAAGTGCGAATTCTGGCTGAAGGAAGTGAGTTTTCTTAGTCATATTATGCGAAAATCTTTTGTGGTTGATTTAATATGTTTATATGATGTTGTTGTTGTTTCATTTTAAGTTGTGTCATTGCATAAGCATTGTTTAGAGAAGGGAGTTGTAGCTCTGTTATTTCTTAAGCGAAGGGAGCTGTAGCTCTATTAATTTTAAGCAAAGGGGGTTGTAGCCTGTCAAACCGAATTACGACATTAGCGAAGGGAGTTGTAGCTCTGTTGGTACCACATGCATAATTACATTACATTTGTTGAGTCGTTGTTGTTGCATTGTTGAGTCATTGTTGTTGCATTGTTGAACGAAGTTGAATGCTAATTGTAGTTGGATTATATGAAGTATTGTTGATGATGAATTGTTGTTGTTTTGTATTGGTTAATTCTTTACATGAACGAGTGTTAAAACGTAAACTCGTTCGAGTTTATGTTTTTAGGTGCTAAAGTTGTGTAAACTCGGAGGTAAACTCATTTTTTGGTAAAATTGGAAAGTTGACCGAGTTAACACGGCTTAAAATCAGGTAAACTCATCCGAGTTTGCGAGTTTACCTTTTAAAAAAACAGTTGTTTTTTGGCGGCTGGTTTTCAATTGAAATCCAATTCATTTTTAAAGTCCAGCCCAATACCACAGTGTTATGAACAATTTTGCAGGACAATTTTGCGAGTTTGTAACAATTTTGTAGTTAACATACAAAGAGAAATGGTCGAAACTGGTTGATAAATTGAGGGTTATATCCACCTTAGAGATAGGACAAATATCAGTACAATTTACCTCTTGAATAAGTGTTGGATTATTCGAGGTTGAACGATCAAAATTACAAATGCTGGGAAACCGCCATTGTTAAAAACACTTCTTTTACTTCTTCATTATGTAAATGTTCTTTCGAAAGTACTTGTGTCTTCAAAATGTTTTTGGCAAAACTACATTAAAAGTCTTTTATCTTATTTATTTGTAACACTTTAGTCCTTTATCTTTATTTTTTCTCATTTAGGTCCTTTATCTCTCATAAAAGCACATATAAACCGTTTTTCTCATTTTTTTTAAAAAAAAATATATAATTTGATTTTTTTAAATATAGTTATATTAAAAATAAAATAAATCCAAAAATTCTACACAAATTTATCAACTTCATCTTCTTATTTCTATCTTCATCTTCTTCTTTTGAATTTTCATCATCTTCTTCGAAAAAAAAAAAATCTACACAAATATATCTCTAAATATCATGAATCTATATTATATTTACTTTAAATCTTATTCTAAACACAAAAATCAAAACCACAAATTCTAAATAAATCCATAACCCGTTGAGAAAAACACCTGCGGCTGCCTGATGTTAATTTACAATTTCGCTAATAGGTACTGCAGTGGTGATTGTCTTTCTCGTTACCACATTCCATAGGATATTTGCACTCTTCACTTGCTTATCATTGATTGTGGAACTCTCATACTTCCTCTCTGTAATCTTCAAAGTTAATCAAGGTGGATGAGTTCCTCTTGTAATTGCCGGAGTGTTAATTATCATTAATTATGTTTGTCTGGCATTATGGTGTTAGGGAAACATCATGCATATGTTTGATTCAAGGGGTTATGGATTTATTGAGAATATGTGGTTTTGAAGAAGATTTGAGGTAAATATAAGATAGATTTATGATATTTGGAGATATATTTGTGTAGAATTTTTTTTGAATCAAGGAAGATGATGAAGATTGAAAGGAAGAAGATGAAGATGATGAACATGTTCTTTTTCTTTTTTTAGGCAAAAGATAAATATAATAAAAAGATAACAACATACAAAGATTGGGGGGACATTTGACCTGACCCAGGTACAACCCATACGAGAATACATCGTGATAAAGCAAAACCACCCTAATCAATCTAACATATAAACACTCGTTTCAAGTGCAACCTAGCGCACTTGCGTACGAGCATGAAACCAAGTTACAAAATAAAATAAAATGAATGGCATCTGTGAGAGCAATTAGGATTCACTGGCGAATGAATCGGCCGCCAACACGGAATTCGGATCCACGTACCAACTCCCTGAACATATCAGCAAGTATAAAGCTCTTTCGAGCATAACAGTCCGACAGGACTAAAATGAACTAGCACCGGAAAGGAGGCCACCTGCATCTTGAGACCTGCAGATCTCAACAGATCTGAACATCAGAGAATCAAAGAAAACAGAAACCAAGCACAACCGTTCACGTTAGAACCACATATTGAACCAGATCGATGGGTCAACACAATAGTCACCAACCATACCCTTTCAGGTTAAAAGAACCAACATACCCTTTCGGGTTTACGAATCAAACCACAAGCCAGGAACGAAACCACCCCAATCTCTGAAAGAAAAACAAACGAAAATAGCAACCGCCGACGACGAAGGAACAACTGCGACGATAACCACAAAAACACAAACCTTCTGAAACGGTGGAGGCAAGTTGCGAGCACAACCCATCAACACAGATCAGGAACCGAAGCCGACAAAAAAACCCAAACACAACGAAAGAACTGACATCCCACTAACACCACCGAAGATGATGAACATGTTCATCTTATTTCTGAATTTATTTTATTCTTAATAAAAATATATTTCAAACAAATAAAATTATGTATTTTTTAATAAAAAATGAGAAAAAGGGTTTATTTGTGCTTTTATGAGAGATAAAGGACCTAAACGGGAAAAAATAAAGATAAAGGAACAAAGTGTTACAAATAAATAAGATAAAGGACTTCAAATGTAATTTTGCCAATATCTTTTTATGAGGAGTGTACGATATATCATATTTTCAACAATCACTCTTTTATTAGTTAAAATATACGCGATCTTACTATTTTTTTTTTGAGGGAAAACCGTGAGTCTTACTACTTTATATGTGATTTATTTCTAAAGCGTGAAATCTACATTAGTTTCACTTAATAAAATAGTGAATGTTAGAACGCGTGTTGGAAAGAAAGAGTTCTAACAAATTCTTTTATTTTTTCATTTTGATCTTAGATCTTGAATTTTGTTGCATTGTTCTGTTTTTGGCTTAAAAGTCTATTGTTTTTCTTTGGTCAAATGGATCCAAGAGCAGACACCAAGATATATGCTTTTTGCAGATGATATTGTTCAACATGGAGAGTCGAGTGATGAATTAAATGGAAGATTAAAGACTTGGCGATAAGTCTTAGAAACACATGACTTTCGCTTGAGCAGAAACTGGACAAAGTATATGAAATGTAATTTTAGCAAAAGACGAAGCGTGTTAAGTTTAGAGGTGAATGTTAAACATTATATCATACCACAAATTACACGATTTAAATATCTTACATCTATAGTACAATGCAATGGAGAAATTGAAGGAGATGTAAACCAGAATATGATAAAACTTACAAAATATCTTTATCTTAAATTGATTTTAAGAAGTAAAACATGATTTATTTTTCTAAATAGGTTTATTTATTTATTTTTTATTTATTTTAGAAGAGTTAATGTTTAGGTTGTTAGCCTACAAACCCTACACCTTTGTAATTTTAATTTGCCATAAATCAGCAGTCCTATATTAGTATATTCTTTTGGTAAAGTTTCTAACTTAATTTGTTCCTTGGACATTATCTTTAAATGTCCACCATATCTTTGTTTGAACCTAATTCGACGCTTACGGCTAAAATCAGCAAGTCATATGGTGACGTGTTCAAATCAAAATCAAAGTGGCATATACATCACACATCCTGGATCAAGTAAAGACTCTAGGGTTCCGTCAAGCTATTGCTACATCTATTTCATTAGGAAACTGAAAAACAAACAAGTTTCCAGCTTTAGAAATCCCTGGTTTCCCTAATCAACTTCCATTGGTAAGAAAACTCACCAAAAATGCCCCTGCCCCTGGTTCCATTTTTAAATGTTGCGTGAGCATTAATTTTTCTTATATACATTTTTGATAAATTTTTAATGATTAAATAGAGTATTGTAGAATTGATAAATAATAATAATGAATATTACTTTAAAATGATTAATAAATATTGTTTTTTAAAAAACTAAATTGATTCATCTAAGTTGACATACGAAAGAATCGAGCTTATACTGAGATGAAGCACAGTCTCAGGTCTCAAATCAATACCAGCCCAAAGAGGTTTAATAAATAATGTTATTTTTAAAATCTTTCACTAGTCGCTCTCAAAAACAAAGTTTCACCAATCATATAATAAATAATGTGAAAACTTTTATTTACATGGTCAATAGGTAAAATAACTAAATTCATTTTAAAATTATAAATAAATACAAATAAACGTTTTCTTATAAAATAATTGTAAAATAAATCAAATGGGAATACTTTTTCTTTTTGAAAGGAGGTGGGAATACTTTCCTCATTCTTCTTTTTCTTGAAAGCATACTTGTCAACTTTTTTGTTTGTCGATATTTTAGTGTATACTTTTCTCTTTCCAACCTTAGTGATACATAAGATAATTATAATAAAATTTCATGATAGAAATAGTGAAAATCAAGTTAATATTCTTTTATATTTTCTTTTATGTCATTCCAAAGTTAGATTTTAATTTAATTTAAACTATAGAAATAAAAAACTGTTTTTTTAATAATTAAAAAATAGATTAAAAAAATGTCCACTCACATCAACTTCAACCAAGATACACAAATAAAAACCTTTTACACTTTAACCTTATTATAATCAGTTTGTCAAAAAAAAAAAATTCTTAATATAATCAGCATAAGTGGAAAGAACCAATGTATCAGTAACTTTTTTATTTTATTTTTACTAAATCCAATGTATCAGTAATTAACAAGGCATTTTAACCTTATTAATAAGTTTTCAATTAAAAAAATCATAATTAAATATCTATGGTTCAGAAGATCTCAGTGTGTGTTACACGTATATAAGAATCTTTATTTATTTTTTGACTAATCGTATAAGCATCTTTTTATTTTTCTATATTTTGCGTGTCATTATCCTTTTTATTTTGTTTAAATCCTGACTCAGATTTACCTTAGTTTTCGGATCCTCTTTGTTGTTTATGAAAACCAAACTAATGATTAATATAAATATTGTCTTATAAGTCATAACCTACGAAGCTTCATAGATTCCACCTTCTAGTTTTTGGCACATTTCATAATCTAAAACAAATATTCTATTCACATTAATTTTTTTTATATACTTTTTCATGAGGTGTATGAGATTTAGTTTGATTTGATTTTGGTTTCTGGGCCATTAAAACAAGCCAAATCAAAGTGTAGAATTCAAGGGTGAGAGAGAAAGGTGAAGGTATAAAAAAATTATCAAGGATGAAGAGGTTACCAGGTGTTGATGATGAATTGCAGAAGATATTGGATGCAAAAATGGATGAAGTTCCTGCTAGAAGACAAGCTCGTGAGGCTTTTAAGGACATTCAGCTTGGTATCGACCATATATTATTTAAGGTATTTATGTCTTTGCTTTTGTTTTTGTTGTTGGGATAATAAAATTGATGAAATGAATAAAACCTTTTTTTTATTTTTTATTTTTAAAGTTGATTTGATTTCTGTTATTGAATTTTTATAGTTTTTGTCTCTGGGAAGATTGCATTTAGTTGGTGATTTTTTCTGGGAACTTTGGTTGTATACATGTCATTACGCATCAAAGACATGTATAGTATCCAACATATTTTGTTGCCGTATACATGTCATTAGGCTTCAAAGACGTGTCTAGTATCTAACATATGTTGTTGCCGTCTATTACCAACATAATATTAACATTTTCTTATTACATGTAATTACTTTATTTTCTCAATTTATTATCGGTGTTATCAACGCGTTTGTTTTAGTGTCGTGTCTATATATGTGTCTGTTTGTTTATGTCTGAGGTTTTAGTACAAGGTTGTTTTGTGATCATGTTCCTTAATATGGTTACGTGGGGTGGAATTAATACATTGACTTTCATATTGGTAGTTGGTGGTACTTCTTACTCCTAACAGGGTAGGTGAAACTTGAAAGAGAGATAGGACCTGTTCTAGTTTCTAGCTATTTAATGATAGGTGGTACTGTACTTTTCGTCAGCTACTAAGAAAATTCTCCATGTGTTTTATGTGCATATGTACTTACATAAATTATTTTAAGAGAATATTCAATTTCATCTTTCACAATTTTCTTGCAAGTCAATTTAGCCTTTGACAAAAACAAAGTCTAAAGTTGTTTCTAACATTTTTTCACTGAAATAATTTGTCCTCGATATGAAAATGGGACTCTAATGTAACAGTTGTGTAGGATGTTGTTTCAAAGCCAATTGGGTCAATATCAATACATTATTATAAATAAGAAAAATGTTACCAATATTTTACAATTTTTTTATTCAATTACATCAAAATTTTGTTTTAATTTTTTTAATTAAGTGTGAGAGAGTGGAATGGTTTATTATCAAACATGTACTAGACATTGTGGTACTGTTTGGTTTATGTGTTTGACTTTATCTGATTAATTAAAAAAAAAAGGCTTTTGTTGTTATTGTTGAATTCAATGTGGCATGTTGTGTTTTACTCTAATTGCATCACATGTACTTCCTTAATCCTTTATTTTGGCATTAACATCACATTTTTTGGGAATGGAATGGTTACTTACTTTATCTGATGTGATGATATTTAACTTGAAGATAGTAAATTTGATTTCATTTAAATATAAATAACAATAATTTTATGCTTTTCTGTTTTGCAGACTCCATGTGATGGATTAGAAATGAAAGAGGTAAATAGTTTACTTTGAAATGGTAAATATACAACTTGGTCTTGAAGTTGTATGGAAAACAAAATGTTAATCAGATTCGCCCCTCGTTGATATTTGCTACGACTATAATGACATTAAGTTGGTAATGTCGGGGATGAATTTGAAAGTAATCGAATAATGTTCATAGGTGCACTTAATAGGTCCTGACATAGGGACGGACTTGATTCACATTTTGCAATTTCAAGGATCATTTTAGACTATTGATTATTTGAAGGACTATGTTGATACAATCCTAAAATTTCAAGGGTCAAATTGGATATTTACTTGTTTTTCATGTTGTTAATAATCATCAACTATGAAACACTGATACAAACTCGAACACCAAATACTATACTGACACTTAGACATCACTAATAATTTGAAAAAGTGATTGAATGAAATCGCATGTGTTAGTGTCCGGTTTGTAAAACACCTGACACGCGTTCGGTTTGAAGTGTCCGTGCTACATAGATCATCAATTTCCACTTATCGGTGTCCTTCTTTGTTATTAATATAACATGATAACATAATGTGCATGCTATGAAACAGTCTTATGAGGTGAACTCAAAAGGGAGTGAGATCTTTTGGAAAAGTTGGCTTCCTAAAGAATCTAAGCCAAAAGCAGCAGTATTTTTCTGTCATGGATATGGAGACACTTGCACTTTCTTCTTTGAAGGCATGTAACTGGTATTCAGAACTTATGATAGCTGCTATAAGTAACTAAATTGAGTTTTCTTGTGGATTATCAACTAAATTGTGTGTGAAAATGAAACCGTTTGCAGGAATAGCTAGAAAACTTGCATCATGTGGATATGGAGTTTTCGCTATGGACTATCCCGGATTCGGTCTTTCAGAAGGTCTTCATGGCTACATTCCAAGTTTTGATCAGCTTGTTGATGATGTCATTGAACAGTACTCCAAAATCAAAGGTACTTAGGTTCTATTCGGATAAACAACTAAATTAATCGCGTATATGTTATAAGCGTTTATCATATACATGCTTACGTATAACATTTTCTATAAGAAAAGAAAAACTCGAACTGGTTTTGTATAAGTTATAAGCTGTTTTCATAAGTTAGTCTGACGTGCTTATGGAAGTAAATGAAAACAGCTTATAACCTTAGGTGGCGCGGAGTTTAAATCCCCTCGAAGACCGTTGTAAAATGACTATTAATGTCTATATGAAGTAACTAAGGTATTGATGCTAAGGTTTGGTTTATTCAAATATGACAGAAAATCCAGAGTTCAATTCTCTTCCATGCTTTCTTTTTGGCGAATCTATGGGTGGAGCTGTTGCGTTGAAGACGCACTTGAAACAACCTAAAGCATGGAATGGTGCAATTCTTTGTGCACCAATGTGTAAAGTAATTTTTCTCAAACACAGTCATGGTTAAGAGTTGTGAAATGATTTGTTTATAACCTACATTTAACCTGCAACTTTGTGTAGATTTCAGAGAAAATGGTTCCACCGAAGTTGGTTGTTAAAATGCTTACTGCTATGTCCAATGTTCTTCCGAAGAATAAGATGGTCCCGACACAGGATATAGGAGATGCAGCATTCAAAGATCCGAAGAAAAGGGAACAGGTTTGTGCTAGCGCCTCCTTTTCGCGCTAATTTTCTTTCGACACTTTTGATGCGTTATTTTTTGGTTAATATGCGGTTAGCAACTTCTCGACAGTGACACTTATCTAATGTCTATGCAGACACACTATAATGTTATTAGTTACAAGGATAAACCGCGCCTGCGGACTGCTGTAGAACTGCTTAAAACTACCGAAGAAATCGAACAAAAATTGGAAGAAGTATGTACTCAACTTGTTTCTCATGCTTCTAAATTTTCAAGTTTCTCATGTTTCTCAAAAATTGAAGAAATCGACGTATTATGTTTTGTGAAGTATATTTATGTTAGAAGTGTAAAGATATTTTTTTAATTTTCACATGTAATGACTATGTTTATAGGTGACTCTACCATTATTAATCCTTCATGGAGAAGCTGATACTGTGACTGATCCATCAGTGAGCAAAGCATTGTATGAAAAAGCAAGTTCTTCAGACAAGAAACTTGAGCTTTACAAAGATGCTCAACATGCTCTAATTGAGGGTGAGTCTGATGAAACAATTACTCAAATTCTTGGTGACATCATTTCTTGGCTTGATGAACATAGCTTGAAACACAATATTCAACCTTCCTCTTAATACTGATTTCTATATCTTTAGATTTAGATAAGAGAAATATAAACACAATCAATCTTGCTCTTTTACATTATTTTTTTGTTACATGATCATAGTCATGTTGTATATGAATAAATAAATAACGTAAATTCTTTATTACATATGAAAAAAAAGTTAATTTATACCTTTGGTTTTAAGTTATTTTTAAATTTCATTTAGGTTCTTCCATTTTTTTCGTTTCATTTTGGTCATTTAATTTTAGAGAAAATTACTCCTCTCTCCCTTAAAAAATATTAACATTACAACCCATCCTCCACTCATCTTTTATGACATACATAATCATCCCTTCAAAGATGTTGAATAACATATTTTGATTTGAATTTATAATTTTCCGTTTAATTTTGTTAAACGATTTTTTACATTTCCAAAATGATATTTCTTTGTCTAATTTTTTTTTTGCACTGTCGTATCTTCCATCTTCCTCTTCCCATTATCAAGAATTCATTATGTCAACCATTGTTGCGGCGATGTTAATATATTTTCTCAATTTATAACAAAGTCGTGTGGAAAAAATATTGCACTCCGCTATTGTCAATGTGTTTGTGTTGGAGTTTTGAAATGACGGGTGGATTATGTGGAGACCTACTTTGAAGCTTGGGAAACAAGCAAGAGAATATAACTACTCCTTTGATGGCCAAGAAAATCGATAAATAAATTAGGCAAAAAAAGATCAAATAAAAAATTGTTTGATAGGGTTAAAAGAAGGTTAAAGAAATAATATCTATTTGATCAAGATAAAATAGTAGTGATTTGATCAAGATAAAATTTATATCTATTTTATAAAGGCCCCAATCAAGGTAAAATCCCTCGATCAATTGAGTCACCACACTGTAAAAAGTTGGTGCAATTTATACAAATGTCCCAATTTCACACACTAGAAGATCCATCCTTATTTTCTAAGCACTACTGCTTCCATCCTTATCAAGGGTTGAAGGATGGTCAATTATAAGGTGTAGATTTGGCTTTGAAGATTAATTTCTTTATCCTTTCTAATAGGCTGCACCTTGTATGCCATTAGATTAGACACTAAGAGTCTTGCTATTTGTAAAATAGACCAGATCAAGCATTATAGTGTCTTAGGTGTCTTTGGTTTAATTTTTGTTTTGTCTTGTTGGCTAAGTGTAACCTTCAGGCCTCTTGGTATTTTTGGTGTATCAAATTTTTTGTAAGGTGCTTTATCTAACTTGTGAGAACATGATAGTATGGGTTCTCTGCAACCCTTTATAGAGGGTGGGTAGAGTTTTATTCACTTTGATGCTGGGTTCAAACTTTTATCAAGTAAATTTTAGTTATTGAAATAATATGTTAAATATGTTTTTTGATTCCTATAAATATACAAACTTTCGTTTTAGTTTCGCTAAATTTTTTCTTCAAGGTGTATAAGGTGTTATAATGTGAATACTTCTATCGGTCAAAATTTAAACTTTACGTCATCACATTGTGTGGATAGTCCCTCTCACTACATCCAATCCCGATTGGCTGCACTCCTGATTTGTTTAAATATAAGCAAAAGTTAGAGTATATGCAGTCCTTTTTACTCATATATTTTATATTTGGTTTGACTAAAGAAAATTTGTTCGAAAAAAGAGTATAAGTTCGACAATTCTACGTATCGCATAATAAAACTCTAGATTATTGATGCCCCTTTTATGAGAATTGGAGGTTAAGACTAAAACAAATTTGGGAGGGAGTGCATAAATGAAAGTGTTCTAAAAAATGCTTGTTACACATGCTAACACTTCTCATACATCAATATAGAGCATACAACTAATGGGTCTAACGTGGAAGCCAAAATCAACTTAAAAATTGTTGTTCACACATTAAAGAAGGCTAAAACACACATGTAAAAATTTATTTTCATTGTGTTAATTGGATACCATTCACAACCACATTATACTTAAACATAATTTAAACAACATGCACAACAACTACATTGATTTATAACATCATAAACTACACATGCAATCTACCAAAAGTTCAATTCCTACATCAACCCTAACTACATGCAAACTACCAAAATTAACAAAAAAAGAAAAAAAAAGTTACACAAACTAACATTATGATTACAAATGATTAATACTACTTACTTGTGATTTTGTGGAGATGATTCACTTGATTTTCGCCCAAAATGGAATTGGAGAGAATTTTAGACAATTGGAGAGGTTGTATAACTGAGGATGTTCTGTTCTGCAGTTTCTGTATTAGTTCAGGATACATCAGCAATTAAAAACCGATGGAACCAGCGGCAATTAACTACCGAGGGGACATTTGCGTATTTTTCAGGTGTGTTTTAGCCATATATGAAGTGTGAACAACAAATTTCAATCAACTCATCTTCACACTTTTGAGGCCATATCCATTATCACTAATGCACAGTTTCAAATACGGTAAACATAAAGGCAAATGATTGATGTTCGACACCCACATATGTGAGACATTAGAGTTTAATTCCTGGTAAAAAACAATTTTTAATCAGACTTTACTTATATCCCGATCAAACTCTAAATTATTAAGGTTCTATTGCCTTAAAAACTAAAGGGTTAACAAAAAAAATACGCTAGACACAAGCCTTTCAATTGTTTATGAAAATTGTTGATGGTTAACATTTAATAATATATGCATAAGTATTTACATGTTTTTTTGCCAATTGTAATCCGTAAGAATAACATTGTTACTCATTATTAAATAATATTTTTAGTGAATATTTCAATTATGCATAAATCCCTGATGGCTAATCATAATATTAGAGTATACAAGGTCATGTATCTTTGAAAATATTTTTTCAACAATCAAAAATGATATATATTAACAAATTTAGGAAATCTCCTAAGTATAAGGTGTTTTCAGTGGACTCATAATAATTACAACATGTTATAATTCCAGAAGCACTTAACCAATGCCCAAACAAATCAAGGGCTTGACCACCACGAACTAAAACCATAAACAAAGTTAACATTACTAGTCTGTAGCCACTGTAGCAAGATGTGCTTTACATTATCTAACAATTGAACTATAAAATTTTCTACATTATTAAAATTTTTATTATTGCATCATTCCAAATAGTCCAATCACAAAGATTTGAAAATATTATTATTTTTTGGATCAAATTATGAACAAGTTATAACATAGCTATATTTTAGTGGTAGTTACATTACCAAAAAATAACTACTAAAGCAAAGGAAACATGCGGAGAGCCATTAAAACATTGCCAAATCTAACAAACAATCCAATTTCATTTCCACCACAATTCATGCAATGTCACCCTCTTCCCTTTCATCTCTCCCAAACCAAGAACAAGAAAAACAAAAAGAAACACCTCTTCAAAGGAAAAAAGAAAATTTAAAAACAAAAAAATTGTGAGTGAAAGAGAAAATGGGTTCATATACCTTCTTCTCTTCCATTCTCTATTTTTTCCTCCTAGCCACATTGGTCTCATCTTCCCCATTCATATCAGGTACATTAATCCCTTCAAATTGCAACATTTTTTAATCATGGAAATAATGTTTCATATGATCAATCATGAATATTCAGATATTCATGTTTATTAAAATTGGTTTATTTTTGTTTGAGTTTTTGCTTTTGTTTCAATTTGTTTTGACACAGATGGCATATTTGGGTCTGGATCATCTAGTGGCCGTGCCCTCCTACAAGCTAAGAAACGTAATTAACATTTTTGTTATGAATGTATCTCTTTTGATTTTACTTCTAGTTTTTATCTTATATTGGTCACCATGAGATTATTTATGGTTTTTTTCATCTTCAATATGTGTTTCCTTTGAATTAAAATGTGGAAATCATAATGTAACAAGGTACCTTAAATGATGTTGGTTCCATTGATGATAACTTGGATTTTTGGGATTGGCTAAAATATGATCATCTCATTTCATTAGTAGTATGATCATAACTTGGTATTTTTTCTCATGACATGTGCAATGAACAAATTTGTTCATTATATTGACATTTCTCCATTTAGAAGGTGTTGTTTAATAACATGGTTGGGAAAGTTATTTCCATGAATTAAGAGGTTACACATAAATACTCCTACATTTGTTACAAAGTTAGAAAATTAATTCTCATTTATTAGACATTTTCAAGAAAAAAACAACTTCCACTTCTCCATGATTTTATTTTCAAAGAAACATTTCTATGAGATTACAAGTGATTCTCAAGAATGTGGTTAATATTTCTGGAAGAGAAGTTCCTTAATAACAAAGAGATTGTTTCTCCTAAGTCATGTCATAGTTTTTGCATCATGCCCAATTTGCCATTTGCATCATGTCATAGTTAAGGTGTGTTTGAATTGAGGGTTTAAGAGAGGAAGACTTATTTTTCTTTTTTAAATTACGGACCATATAACATGTTTTTTAAAATAAATTAAGTGTGATTGAAGTATTATATGATCGTTTATCATGTTAATATATTAACTTTTTAAAAAACATTTCACAGTGTTGGTAATTTCAAAATGAAAAGTAAACCCTCCCCTTCATTCCCATCATAAACCCTTTATCCAAACACACCCTTAATCTTTTTCAATGTGGGAATTGAGCAAAATTATTATTTTTTATCTTGAAAACTCATTTATCTATAGGAAAATAGAAATGATGTTGTTCATCTATTGATAGACAATAAGTTTGGTTGTATCACAGTGTGCCATTAAACTTTAAAACTTAAAATAAAATATTGTTTCACCGTGATTTCGTCAAACTCATCATAACTTCAAACATGCACCTAAATGTTTTTGACATTTGAATCAACACAAAAATATTGACATTTTTAATATTTCATTGAAAATATGTCAAAAATAAAAATGAAACTAGAAAATAAAATAAACTCCCTATTTACTCTATACTTTCCTTTTCATTCATTTTTTTCAATACCAAACTACTTTTTTAGTTTTCAATCAATTGTTGATCTAATAAGTGAATTTTTTTTAATTGTGCAGCTTGTGCAATTAATTTTGAGAATCAGAACTACACAATCCTAACAAGTCAATGTAAAGGGCCACAATACCCTCCAAAGGTTTGCTGTGATGCATTGAAACAATTTGCTTGTCCATATGTTGATGAGATCAGTGACTTGACAACTGATTGTTCTAATGTTATGTTTAGTTACATAAATCTTTATGGAAAATATCCACCTGGCTTATTTGCTAATCAATGCAAAGAAGGGAAAGAAGGTCTTGATTGTGAAAATGTTAAGATAACCAATACTACTAACCCTTCTAGTAGTGTTCATGTGGCTGCTCCTCATTCTATGTTGATAGTTTCAATTGTCGGTTTCTTTGGATTTATTTTCCATTTGTTCTAAAGGGTAAAAATGTAAAGGAAAAAAAAACTCTTGTATCAAATGAGGTGCACCTTTCATGTGTGATGGTGGATGATTTTATTTTCAGAACAAGCAAGAAAAGTATATTAATTGCTATTAATTATTGAAGTTTTATATGTTTATTTTTTGTATGAACTTTGATTATTATAAAGTACCATGTGTGGATTTGGGAAAATGGGTTCACTGCGGATAAATAGTGACCGCAGAAAGATCTTAACTGTTTGATTTTGATCAATAGTTTATAATATTTACGAGTTATTTGTTGGTTTTGGCTAGCTTGGTACATGTTTGGTTTTTTTTTACCTAAATTTTGCTTAAACTTGATTTAAGAGGATGTTGGGCTTGCAAACTCAGTTTGTAAAATGAAATTCATTAAAATTTATGTTTGCAAACTTTAATCCAAACATGTTAATTGTATGATAACTATGATGCAATTATCATTTAGTACTAGTACAATTCTCTAAAAGAAGTAAATCCCTACGACATATCAAGTGATAAAATTTGCCGCTAGGGTTATTTTAAAAGTGTTGTTG
>Ga0099826_10000816_pt1 | contig 16737 bp, 9 predicted proteins | sample Mtrugardesep15_FD_76830 | JGI IMG/M metagenome (GOLD analysis project Ga0099826, IMG submission 76830) | Root nodule microbial communities of legume samples collected from California, USA - M. trunc garden sep15 | ecosystem: Host-associated > Plants > Roots > Nodule | place: USA: California... | reverse complement strand
AGTAATTGAAAAAGGGTATAATTGACAAATCATACCCTAAAAATACAAAAAGGACAGTTAAATAGGAACGAAAAATACACGCTAAAAAGACACTTAAAAAGGAACGGAGGGAGTAATACAGTTATTCAATTCATACACAGGACTCATAACGACATCTTTATCAATAATAAAATCTTTATCATTTTTAATATTTTTACCATTTTTTAGTAATTAACTTTTTCATACGATTATGAACTCGCTTAATTTTCGACCATTTTTTCTTTCCATTTTTCACTTAGGTAATTTTTCCCAACTTATTGTTCCTCAGTCAAGGTGATATAATTTTTAAACTCTAAAGTAATTAAACGCATATATCGAATATTATTTTATTTTCATTTATGAACCACAATGTCCATCCACCAAAATTCTTCTCATTTCTATATTATGTGTTGATCTCTTATGTAATTGTTGATGTTTGATTTTATTTGGTGGTAAAAACAAATGTTGTTATTGTTTCTCCATTGCGAAAAAAAAAATCTAATTTAACTTAATTATGAAAATAGAAAACAATACAAACAAACCAAAATGATTGAAATTAAATTGTATATTTACAAAGTTATTGAAATGGATAAAATGAGGGGAGTTTGATGTCTTTGGAAAATTAGAAGGGGGTGCTTGTGTTATTTTAAAAAAATTCAAGGAAAGTCAACGTAATTTATCTTTTTATCTTTAACGTCGACTTCATTCACTAGTTTTTATGTTTTTTTATTTTTTCAATTTATATAGTATTGCAATGTACTTTGATGCATAACCTTCTCGCTTTGAATCAACCTGTGCGGAGCACGAGCCCGTGCTTAACACGTGTTTGTTGCTAGTTAGGTTGAAAATGAAATATTTATTTTAATTAACTCTCGAAGAAATACATATTTAATAGAAGAGGAGAAAAATTTAGTTTAGTGTTTATGCTTTTGAAAATATATTAGTTAAAATTTGAGTTTGATTTCTAGTTGAAACTATTCTTGGTCAGACTTTATTTACCCTTCGTCCGAACTCCATATTATTAGAACCACTTTCTCTCGAAAATCGAAGAGTTAATACAAAAAAGTATTCGCGAATTTTGTTTTTTATGATTAATTTTTTCAATTTAAATATCTTTTCAACAAGAATTTTACAGTACTTTTTTTTGACCAAATCTTTAATGCTTGTCATCAGGGATATATCCTGGCCTATAAAAACCAAAGTGTACATGGTGATGAAGTTCAATAAAGCCTAATCCCTCTTACACCATGGCTCCAAAAATTTGGGATGTTCTCTCTGAATCTAATCGCATAATAAATTCTCAACCTCGTCACTACCTTACTCTCTACCTCATCTTCCTCCTTCCCCTCTCTTTCCTCATCCTCATCTTCCAACTCATTTTCAAACACCTTCAACAGCAACCACCCAGCAACCAAAGCATGATCATCTTTTTGTCTCAACTCTTCTTCCTTATCTCTTCCATCTTCAGTTATGGCGCCATCATCACCATCACCTACAGCGTCTTCCACGCCTTTTTTAATCGACCGGTCAAACTAAAAGAAGCCATCAGATCCATCACCACTTCCTTCTTCCCCCTCCTCGCCACCAACATCATCACTTCTACTCTCTACTTCTTCGTTTCTTCTTTCTTGACATTTCTCATTGGACTTGTATTGTTTCTCATCATTTTTCTAGGCGGTATTGACCTCATAAGAGTCTTAACTAACCCTAACTTGGTTGTTATAGTTTTAATGCTTATTATACTCCCTCTTATCTTGTATTTGGAAGTTAACTTGATTTTAGTGAAAGTGATTGTAGTGGTGGAATCACGTTGGGGTTTGGAACCTTTTAAGAGAAGTTGGAAATTGGTGAAAGGAATGAAATGGTTGGGTTTTTCAACCATTTTATTGTTTGGGACCTTGCAAATGATATTGGCATGGATAAGTGGTTATAGTTGGGTTCTGATTTTTGTGGTTTCTCCTATACTTGCTGTGCCTTTGCTTTACTATATTGCTGTTTGCACGTTGTTGTACATATACTGCAAAGAGAAACATGGTGAAGTTGAAGAAGTGGAATTTGGGAAGGAAAAGGACGAGGCTAACTTGTCCTTAATTCCATTGTAGAAATGGTTGATTATATTCCTCGTATGAGTTGTCTGAATTTGTTTAATCTTGTAATGTTTCTAAGTTTGTGATCAATAAATGATTAATATGTCAAAAATAAAATTACTTTGTTCTATTTCCTCGTTTCGGAAGAGATGACTTCTAGAGTAAGTTTATATTTTAATATATATTTGATACTAGTGTATTTACCCGGCGTTAACCGGGTAACACATATAATTAAGAACGCCTCAATTTTTTATTTATGGTATCTAGAAATAAAATCCACCGTGAACCCGTACACGACGAATATCTTAATCGATACATACGAAAATGATAAAATAAACTATATTTTAAGTATCGGTAAAATAATAGATGCACATGCGGATGAAATTAAATGGATTTAGTAAAATTATTAACACATAGAATAAAATAAACATATTTTAAATACTCGAACTTGCAGAAATTTGTACCCGTTATAAAACTATACAATTGTCACATTACTTAAATAAAAATCTTCTCATCATGAAATAAAATATAACTGAATTTCCTAATTAATAATTTTTGTTTGATTAGTGATATGTTGTCAAAGTAAAAGTGTGTGATATAATATTTTTGGTTTATCAAAATAAAAGGAATATGTTTAAGAGGTGTCAGTATAGTTGTAAGAGCTTGACTTTGTAACTTCAAGATGAATTGTCCAAATCTCGCATGAAATAGTTGTAAAATGATTATTAGTGCCACAATTATTAAGAATAAATTTAAGGAATATATTCTACGTAATTTCAATTATTTTATACTCCCTCCATTTTTTTTTTGATGTTTTAGAACTTCAACTATATAATATTTATCACGTTAAACTATTAAAGTAGTTGTGACCTTTGATTTATCACATGTAAATTTAATGATAATTAACATTTTAGTCAAAAACATACAAATATTTATATACTTTAATTACTCCTTAAAACTTGTGTCAAGAGCTAAAACATCAAAAGAAAAAAATGGAGGGAGTAATAATTTATTATTTGTATAAAAAAAATCAATTTAGTCGTTGATATTTGTAAATTCGTTAATATTCAATAATATTCGTCTAGCAGACATTGGCACGAATGTGAGAACGACATAAATATTTTTTTTATCATAGAGAATTAACTACACGATTTTATTTTATAGGGGTTAGAAAAATTCTCCATAATCATAGGAACCATTTACTTCTTTAAAAAAAAAAAAAGAACCATTTACTTAATAAAACCTAAAATCAATGGGGTAGCTTGTCCCTAATGAAGTTATAAAGTTATTGTGGAAGTGGTTGATAAATTACTCGTCTAAGTTGCCTATCTTGTAATGTCTTCAACTTTTGTGATGAATAAATCATTAATTTGTTTGTTCAAATTTCTGATTATATATTGATTTTCTTATTCCTAGCTACTAGTCTTTTATTGACATTTAATATGGATCTATTAACAAAACTTGACCCTTTAATTTCTTCTGTCTTCCTTTTCTTTTTTTTCAAAAAATTTGACCATTTCTTTTATACCTATATTTTAAAAAGTTTCATTTTCATGCATTTATTAGAAGTTTCACACAGTCACTTTAAATTATTATAAAAGTCAATCGATATTTGGGCCCTGTTTATTTAAGATTTAAGAATTCATTTTGAATATTTTAGTTGTGTTTGTACGTAAGTTTCTATCAAAAATAATTTTTAATAGAGAAGATGAAGAAAAATATAGTTTGTACTTTGTAGTGTTTAACACTCCTCTTCTAAAGAATAATCTTCAATACTTGTCAATATATCCTATCCCCTCAATAAAATAAAATAAAAAAGATATATCCTATAAAAACCAAAGTATATATGGTGATGAAGTTCACAAAAGCCTAATCCCTCTTACACCATGGCTCCAAAACTCTGGGATCTTCTCTATGAATCAAACGGCATAATAAACTCTCAACCTCGTCACTACCTCACTCTTTCCCTCATCTTCCTCCTCCCCCTCTCCCTCATCTCCCAACTCATGCTCAAACACCTTCAACAGAATCCACCCACCATTACCAACCCCACCACAATCTTCTTTTTGTCTCTCTTTCTCTTCCTAATCTCTTCCATCTTAAGCTATGGCGCCTTCATCACGATCACCTACAGCGTTTACAACGCCTTCTTTAATCAACCTGTCAAACTCAAAGAAGCCATCAAATCCATCTCCACTTCTTTCTTCCCCCTCCTCGCCACCTCGGCTATCACTTTCACTATCTACTTCTTCATTTCTTTTCTCTTTATGTTTCTCAATGGACTTGTATTGTTTTTCATCTTTTTTATATTAGGCCATATCGACCTCATGACTAACCCTAGCTTTCTTTTGATATATTTCATGGTTTCAATGATTCTTATAGTCCCTCTTGTGATTTATTTGGAAGTTTACATTACTTTGGTGAAAGTGATTGTAGTGGTGGAATCATGTTGGGGTTTGGAACCTTTGAAGAGAAGTTGGAAATTGGTGAAAGGAGTGAAATGGTTGGCTTTTTCAACCATTTTCTTGTTTGGGACCTTGCAAATGATATTGGTATGGATAAGTGGTTATAGTTGGGTTCTGATTTTCGTGGTTTCTCCTATACTTGTTGTGCTTTTGCTTTACTATATTGCTGTTTGCACGTTGTTGTACATATACTGCAAAGAGAAACAAGGTGAGCTTGCAGTGGAAGAATTTGGGAAGGAAAAGGACGAGGCTAACTTGTCCTTAATTCCATTGTAGACTAGAAATAATTGTTGATTAATTCCTCGTATAAGTTGTTTGATTTTGTTTAATCTTGTAATGTTTCTTAGTTGTTTGATTTTGTTTAATCTTGTCATTTTTCTAATTTTGTGATCAATAAATGATTAATTTGTCAAAAGAAAAAATAGTTTGTTGAATATCCTCGTTTTGGAGATGACTTCTAAGAGTAAATTTATATTTTAATATATATTTGATATTTTAAATAAATTAAATGGACAGCATTTATTTTGACAAAAAAATTAAAAATGACAGGGATGGCAATTGGACTCAGATTCGATGAGCATCCGCAAAAAATATCCTCAATAGATAGGGCCAAACCCCGCTTTCATGGGTCCGAGTAATTATCTGCAAATTTAAATGGGTATTGACTCGAGTATGGACACTATATGATAAATAACTTATTTTTCGGTGTACAATTAATTAATTAATTAATTTAGCTATTTAAGTCTAAACCTAAACCTAAAAACTGCTTAATTTATTTGAATTTTTTGGTCATAGTTTTATTTCAATTGTGATGATTTTTATTGTCTTTTCATAATTAAAATACGGATAATAAGCGCGGGTATGTGCACTTAGGTGCTCAGATGGTATGAGGAAGTATGCTAAAGTTGTTACCCACGAGGGTACGGGTTCGGGTACAAACATTTTTTACAAACACAAGTATGGGAAATGGTACTATAGCACCCTAGCCACAGGCAACGGAGAAGCTTGCATAATTTTTACGAGGGGGCCAAATATATTTAATGAAACGACAACGAAGAAAATAAAATATAACAATAATTATTTATAAAAGTTGTACTCTATTAAGTTTTAACAAGTCAAATTTATTTATAATTGACACTAAACTAAATAGATTATAAGTATTTTTTAAAATCATCTCTCTTTAAACCAACAAAATTGTTTAGAGTAGCCAAACAGGACCGGCCCTGAGGAGGTGCAAACAACTCTATAGAGCTGGACCTCCCCAATTTTGGGACCCAAAATATTATTATTTTTGTTATATAATCCATTGAAAATATGAATATATAGATATAACATTGTAAATTAAGAAAACAGAAGGCGCAACACAGTGGTTAAATTCGGTAGTGATGTCTTTGGTGGCTGTGGTTCAATTCCTCTCAGGGATCGCAAATGTTATATTTTAATTTGAAGTCTATATGTCATAAACATTTTCTGTTCTTGTAATTTTTGGCATATACTTATCGTATAAAATCACAAAGCTTTAACACTAAACATTATAGTTTTTTTTTCTTTTTAAAAATTGTATTTTTTTTAAGGGCCTATTATTACTAAGAGAACCGGACCACCAATTTCACAGGAACGGCCCTGTAGCCAAATAATATATTAATGGAGTAGCTACATTTAAAACTATACTGATTTTACAAGTTTTTTTTTTTTGGGTAGCCAATGTTACCCCATTGGTGCGAAAGGAATCGCCCCTGGCCACAGAGTACCCATTATCACCCCTAAAGTAGGGCTTGAAAAAATATCCATATCCGCCCGAAACCGTGTAAACCGGCCTATAGAAAACTGAAACGGGCGGGTGGACGGGTTGAAAGAGTTCATAAAATGGATTGTGGTGGACATAGTTGGGTCGGTTCGGATGTCAAAATCTGAACCAACGATACCCACACCCGTCCGAGAATGTGAATACCTTGCCCATTAATATATGTTTTGAATACTGATTAGCTTTGACTGAGTGACTTTTCAATGCAGTATTTAAATGATTTTACTATTTCTCTCACTAGAAATCTGACAACTTTTTAAGTATTATTAATTAATTAATAGTAGTAATTGTTGCTTGTTTCTACCTATTACTCTCTTCGTCCCTTAATAGATGACATAGTTGACAATATACAGTATTGACTTAACAAACTTTGACCATATTTTTCTTTTAATTCACAAAGATAAATAATATCATGTAAGATGTTGTTGGATTCGTCTCGATGAATATTTTTAGAATATTAATTTTTCATAATTTTTTTTAGTAGAGAATTGAATAAATCAAAGATAAAATATATGCATTGGTGTCGGAGTCAACTAGGTCATCTAATATGGGACGGAGGGAGTAATATTATACTCCCTCCGTCCCAAATTGTATTTCGTTTTGGGCATTTCACACATATTAAGAAATACAATTAATATTGTGTGGAAAAAAGATATTATGAGTTGTTTTACAACTTTGTCCTTAATAAATAATATAGGAAAGATAAATGAAAGAATTGAAAGAAGAGAGTAATAAATAATGAAGGTTATAATAGGAAAACTAACATTAATATTGTATTGGTATTGTAAAACGACATATAATTTAGGACAATATTTTTTCCGAAAGCGACATACAATTTGGAACGGAGAGAGTAATTGAAATCAAATTGAAACGGTTTCATCATTAAAAGCATTTAATTATTTCTTTCTAATATTTTCTTCTTCTTCTTTAAACGCTCTCTGACCTCTAGTTCCCTTCTTCTCTGGTTTTTAATTATTTTCCTATTATCTTACAAGTGTTTGCCCTTGTTTAGAATTGTTCTTCTTTTTTTTTTACCAAGCACCAAATCATTCAGAGCTGGTCTTCTATGTTTTAGACATATGTCTCATTATACAAAATGAGAATATAAACGAAAGAGACAATGGGTGTTTCAATGGAATCATCTTCATCCCATCATAGTTGTTTTTTTTTGCTTTCGCACCAGTTTCCGACCCACCAATGGTGAGTGACTAATCCGGCTCGTGCGTAGAGGCATGCACACTGGCCAAGAGTTGTTCCCCCTGAGATTCGAACCTGGTATTCCCCGGGTACGTCCTTGAAAGGAGCTCCTTGCCACTGGAATTCAAGCAACTTGGTTTTTTGTTGTGATGTTTCTGCTTTTCTTCACTTGCAATTTCTAAGTTCTGTTGATTTAGAACCATGTGAACCCACCCATTTGAAACCGGTACCGACTCAAACCGTCATCGACATAACCGATGACTCCAACGGATGAAAATGGACTCAGTTTTCCCAACCACGAAACCAATCAGAATCGTGATTTCTGACCCAAAACCATATGAATCCGACCATTGTCCACCTCTGCCTTAAAGGAGAACATGCATGATAATTTTCTTTGAAAATATCAAATAAATATTAAAATATAAACTTAACTCTATAATATTTTCTGTCAAAATCAAATTCACCAATGGGAAACACAGAGGATTAATTTATTTCAGTATTTTATTTCTTTATAATATCAAACGTCTAATCTCAATCTAAATGGTTAAGAAATCAATTTACCACACACCTACACAATTTCTTTTTACGGATTTTGTTAACAAGTGTTTCCGAGACATTCTTTAAACATTCTAAAAGAAGAAATTATTCTATTAAAAAAGTTAAAAATTTCAATTTCAAATACATTGATTACATTACTTTTCAAAAAAGATTACTTTTTAAAGGTCTTAAAAATACTCCAAAGACACTTTTAAAGAGTACTTCAAAGACACTCTTTAACAATTCTCTTTATTTATATTCAAAATGATTGAGGCTAAAAGCTTACAAAAACTCAAAAAAGTCATGAATTATTCAACTATGGCGGGCGTGAATACAAGTCAGACTAGTGAATAACTTTTCAATACATTGATTTTTCATTTTATAATGACTTTTTCAATATTGATATTTGATCTATTAAATGATACAATTTCAATAATTGACTCTTGAATTATATACTTCTTCCGTCCTAAATTGTATGTCGCTTTAGGAAAAAAATTGTCTCAAATTATATGTCGCTTTACAATACCAATACAAAATTAGTGTTACTTTTCCTATTATAACCTTAACTATTTATTACTCTCTTTACTTTCAATTCTTTCATTTATCTTTCCTATATTATTTATTAAGGACAATTTTGTAAAACAACTCATGATATCTCTTTTTCACACAATATTAAATGTATTTTTTAATATGTGTAAAATGCCTAAAACGTCGTACAATTTGAGACAGAGGGAGTATATGTTTTACTTTTACATCAACCACACAAAAAAAGTCATCCAAGTATCTTCCTTGTTAATCCAATCATACTGATGTCTTAAAGCAACAACTTCAAAGGTTCATTCAGCGTGTTTGGAGCAACTGATTCATTTCCATTTTCTTATCAGCATCACAAACTGTAACTTCCAATTTTAATGTGTAGCATTTGCATCTCCATGTTTTTCCTTTTCACTCTGAAATGGGAACAACCCAATGCAATCATTTAGATTGTAGGCGAAAAAACAACATTGCATTTAGTCACAACAATTTTGGGCAACACCAGAAGTGTTATATTATTACATGTTTATGGATGAGCGGTGATATAAATAAAATTATAGTAACACCCTACACTTCCAAATAATATATTTTGCGGTCAAATTTGAAAAACATGAATCGGGTAAAATGATATTGAACGGTATAACATTGGTATAATTCGACCCCTCATGTATATACACACAAATACACACACCGTTAAAAAATATGGTCCCGGGATGTTGAAATAACTATTGTTGTTTTAGAATTTACCATTGCAATTTTAAAACTAGTTTTATATTTTGGTGTGAACTGAGCAAGAATAATTCTACTAGTCAGAAAATTAGTTTTATATTTGTTTTAATAGACTATTGAAAATAATATGTCTATATCTTATTAGGATCGATAGATGTTTTAGAAAGGGGTAGAAACAAGGTTGGCTAACTTGTTCAACAAGTATAATATCTTGTAGGATAAGTAAAAGGAAAACATGGGCTGAACTAATCTAGATGCGTTCGATATTAAACTACAACGTATGGAAAAAATCGATTAGAAGGAGAGTCCACTTGTCATTGTTAAACGACAATGGAAATTTTTTAATAATAAAATGTTGAATTAAAGTGGATTTTAGAACAATGTTTCCAAGGTTTTAATGATAACAATGTATAGAAAAATAGTTGAGGTACTCTAATGTGTATTCAAATGTGTAGAACTATAGAATTAAAGCCTGACTTTGAGGTCAACACTTTAGCTTTGAAACACTACACTCTAGTCGATGTAGATCATATATGGCACCCAAGACGAAGCTTTGATGACAAAACTTTGATATGAAGATAGTCAAAAAAAGAAGTCAAAGCTCTTATTAATTTGCATCAAGTTATGAAGAAAAACTCTGATTTAAAGACGATGCGCTGATGGATCAAGTCAACAATCAACGCTCTGAAGAACAACTAACTAGTTTTGTCCTCTTATGATGTTTTGTAACTAGTTTTGTCCTCTTATGATGTTTTGTCTTCATATGAGGAAATGTGGTTGTCCATGTTTTATAATACGTTCTTGCCCTTGGTGAATTAAATGCAGACACGTTACAGAAGCGGACAAAGCTCTTACAAGACAAAGATAATGCAACAAATTATTCCAAAAGAAACAAATCAATTTTGAAATGCTATTCACGAAATTATCCCTTAGCGACAACGTTTTCAAATATGAAGAATGCTCTTGATGCGCTGACAATCTCTTCAAACAACAACTCTATTCAAATCTTCTAGAAACGAACCCTGGACGTTTGAAGACATAACACAACTACACGTTTTCAATTGTTCCAAAACTCTGATCGAATTTTAAGGACAAAAACACTTAGGACAATTCATACAAATTTTCAATTTGAGTCTTAAGTGTAAACAACAATCAATTTATTGTAAGCTCTAATTGTAGAAGTCCTCAAGGAGAGGCCTAAAATCTTAGACTAGTGTGTCTAAATAAATCGTAATGTTGTGTGATGTGTCTAAATAAATCGTAATATTGTGTGATTATAGTGGAAAAATCTCTCAAGTGTGGGGGGACTCGACATAATCTTAGTTTATGAGGTGAATCATGATAAATATATGTGTTGATCTCTTCTCTCTTCTTTGATTATATTTTGCATCATTTGATTTTTTTTTAATTTAGAAAAAAGATTTTTAGAAAAAGCTTACCCAATTCAACATCATTTCTTGTGTTTTTCTCACCTTCATAAAATGGTAACCTATAAAATGGTTAAAATGACATTTTGACAAACTAATTATAATAACTATATAATGTAATATTTAAATCGTTATTTCTTGTTTTTTTTAATTGTTATTTCACAAGTTTGAAGATTCTAATGGCCGTAAGTTACAAATTTAATCTCCAAAATTCGTAATAATGCTAGTTCTTTTCATATATAGGATTTGCAAATTTTGAAACTCATCTAATTTGAATTTAACCGTCAAAAATATAAAATTTCATATTTAATTCAAGTTTTTTTTTAAAAAAAAAAAGGTTTTTCTTGAAAGATTATTATAATATTATAATTTTTTTTGCAAAAAATTATTAAAAAAATATGAATTATACATATGAGTTTACTTAAAAAGAGATACCGAAAATGAAGATTGAAAACTTTTAAGGGACTAAAAGACAAAGAAACTTTTTAAAGGGACTAAAACGAAAACATATTTATAGGAACTAAAACATATTTAATCATATTTTATATAAAGTTTTGACCTCTCATTTTAAAATAGTGGACGACCAAAACTTTATTTTTAAAAAAAAAAAGTTTTAACCCTATTATTTTATGGGAAATGCTTAGAAGTGTCCCTAGGACACTTCTTAAGAAGTTCAAAATAAAAAATTTATATTAAAAATTGTGTAATTAATCTATTGGAATATTAAAAAGTATTTTTTTTTTACATAAAATTTTACAATTATTGTTTTTCTTAAATCCTTAACAAGTATCTTTTGGGACTTGTTAGCATGATCCTTATTTTATATAGGATCATAGGATGGGTATGAAAACGCTTAAAGTGATGAAGTTCACAAAAACCATGCATATATACATCCATCCATCCCACACTCCCCATGCAATAATCTCTTCTCCATTTAGCTTACGCCCATGGATCCAAACATGTGGGTTGTTCTCTCTGAATCTAAACGCATAATAAATTCTCAACCTCGTCTCTACCTAAATCTCTCCCTCATCTTCCTCCTTCCCCTCTCTTTTCTCATCCTCATCTCTCAACTCATTATCAAACACCTTCAACAGCAACAACCACCCACCAACCCTACCATAATCATCTCCTTGTCTCTCCTCTTCTTAGTTTTCTCTTCCATCTTCTCCTATAGTGCCATCATCACCATTACTTACAGTGTCTACAACGCCTTCTTTAATCGACCCGTCAAACTCAAAGAAGCCATCAAATCCATCTCCACTTCTTTCTTCCCCCTCCTTGCCACTGAAGCCATCATCTCTGCCAGCTTCATTGTCAACTTTTTACTATTTGTATTTCTGATCAAAAGTTACTCTTATTTGGTTGTGTTATTTTCCATGGTTTTAATGCTTGCTTTTATGACGTATTTGATAGTTAACTTGAGCTTAGAGAAAGTTATTGTTGTGGTGGAATCAAGCTGGGGTTTGGAACCATTGAAAAGAAGTTGGAAATTGGTGAAAGGAATGAGAAAGTTGGTATTTTCAATCCTTTACTTTTTTGGGTTCTTGGAAGTGATATTGCTATGGATAAGTGGTTATAGTTTAATACTGATTTTCGTGATTTCACCTATACAAACGATGCTTTTCCTTTACAATATTGCTGTTTTTACGGTAATATACATATACTGCAAGGAGAAGCACACTGAAGTTGGAGATGAGGAATTTGAGAAGGCAAAGGATGAGGCTAGCTTGTCCTTAATTCCATAATCTTAAGAAATGTTTAAATTATACTAATTCCCTATCTCATTTTATGTCAAAATATACATTATCTTACCACATGTAAAACATATTAGAAAAAAACTACATTATTCTCTTCTCAAGAACTTTGAACTTTAAATTTCATTCTCCTCCATCTGATATTAAAATCTACACTGCATTCTTTTAATGTGTTTTCTATTTTTAATTGGCTAATGACAAAAATTCAACACATGAAATGAAGAAAAAAGTAGTATTGTAGATCCATTTTAATATATGTATATTGATATCAAAATCGAAAGAAAAATAATATTTATGGCGAGAATATCATCGTGAAAGCATAGCGAACTGTTTCTCGGCTAGTTATTAAACTTTGACCACCCACATGTTATTCATGAATCGCCATGATTCCAGGAAGCACACTGTTATATAGTGCGAATAAATGGCTCTTGAAAAATCAAGAATGTGCATGTGTTTAGTGTGTATTGGTGTAAAGTTTGGTATTAGTGGAATACATGAGGTTTTGATGCTTTTTTTTGTTGCAATAAGCCAGTTTCATCGTGAATATCTCGTTATACATTTATTCGGAAAGTTTAGCATTTCCTTTCATGAAGTGTGCCTTTACTTAACGGTGACACGTAATTTCGTGATGAAAAACTTCAATCAATATGGCATTGCTCATATAAAAATGTAATATGTCTCGACAACTTATGATATTCGTGATTGTTTTATCTTAATTTTAGATTTTGAATGAATGACAATTCTTTTACGATTAAAAAACGTACCACCAACTAATTAAGGGATCCAAGCACAATACAAGTTATTTTTAAGTAAAAGTGTCTACGAAAAGTCATGAATTGATCAATTATACGAGAATAAAAGTTGAGCTAGTAAATGATATTTTTATAACTTGATTTATTTATCATTTTATGACGACGTACAATTTTTTGTACGGTATCTACTAAGAACTTCGGTTTATATATTTCATTTCAGCTTAATATAATTGAGTCTCAAATTATAAACTCATTTACATCAACTACACACAAAAGTCATCTTAATCCACGTAGTTAATGCCCATCGAATTGACTCAATGGCCATATGATTCTTGGTGATGTTGAAGAAATTGTTACCATTGTCAACATTGATGACGAGACATGTGAAGAAATTGTCAGGGTAAGTCATAATCACAACCAAAGCTAAATTGAGAATCTCTTTACGATCGTATACATTACTTAAATATTAATAGTAAGCATTGTTGAGGTTTGTGGTTTTTTCTGTGGGCGGTACTCTCTTTTTACAAAAGAATTTTGTTTTCTTTTTTGGGAAAGACATGTGGAAATGTGTGGGTGGGGATTATAATAATATTCTCATTTGGAATTATATAGACAAAATGTTGATATGAAATTCAAACTAATCTTATCTCCTCATCAAGAAGCAAACGTATGACTCACGAACATTAGAATAAGATGGAAATGATTTTTTTAATCTAAGTTAGTTGAATTCAAGCTTAAAAAAATTGTTAAATCTTCTATGAAAGAGTTTTAATATTCACCCTAACATTTAGTGATACCTTTTCAATTTGTCACATTGTTTGTATTTGGTTTAACGTGTCATAGTTAGGGAGAAAGAAGTGTGAAAATTGGAAATACGTTGCATAAATGAACAAAGGATAATGAGTCACAATTTTTTGGCAACCCACATGCCATCATCAATATCTCTCCTTCAACCACTTGAGTCTCAAGATAGCTGCAAACCATGGCAACAACTACATCAACAGCAAGCCTGAACCTATGGTCCATCCTCTCTGAATCCAAACGAATCATCAACGCTCACTCTCGTCACTTCCTTGCTCTCTCCGTCATCTTCCTCCTTCCTCTCTCTTTCTCCCTCATCGTCTCTCCCACCATCTTCCACCTCCTCAGCACCCCCTCCAACTCCCCCACCATCCACATCCTTCTTCGTCAAGCAACGTCGTCTCTACAGTTGCGCACAGAAAATACCAGGTTTACACCTGAAACAACCACATCTCTTCATTTACCACTTCTTTTATTGTCTATCTTCTTCTTATTCTTTCTCTCCCTCTGCTCTCTTGCCACCATCACCCACAGCGTCTTCCACGGCTTCTTCGGCCGTCCAGTCAAACTTCTCTCCACCGTCACCTCCCTCCTCTCCTCCTTCCTTCCTCTCATCACCACAACCATCCTCTCCCACCTCATCCTCTTCTCCATCTCCCTCCCCATCCCCCTCCTCCGCCTCTCCTTCTCCTTCTCTGAAATCACTCGCACCTTCTCCGCCATCCTCCTCCTTGCACTCTTCCTTCTCATCTTCTACATCCGCATCTCATGGACTCTCTCCTCCGTCATTGCCGTAGTGGAAAACACCTACGGAATTCAACCACTCCGCCGGAGTGCTCATCTGATGAACGGAATGAAATACACCGGAGCTTCTTGCCTTTTGTTCTTTGCTTCTTTGGAAGGAATTATGCTGTGGAGTGGTTTTCTTCTAGCTAGAGTTGCTTCAGATGGTGGTTCATGGAGGGATTGGGCTTTTATGGTTCAGATTGTGTTGACTTCTGCTGTGATGACAGTGTTGATGCTTTACAACACCGCGGCAAACACGGTGTTGTATATGTATTGTAAGGCGGTTAACGGTGAGCTGGTGGAGGAGATTGCGGAGGAGTTTGCGTGGCAGTATGTGAGTTTGCCTTTTGATGATGGCAAAGTTCCTCATGTTGTGTCTGTTGTACATGCTTGAGTGAGTTGTCAATCTGTGCGTCTGGTTGTTGTAACTTGTAACATACATTTTGGTTTTGTATAAAATTGTCTAATGGATGAAAGAATCCATGTTATTGCTAGATTTATGCAAAGATTTGTGACATATCAAATGTGAAATTTGTGGATATTTATTGGTTATTGATTATATGCAGCAAATGTGAATTTTTTTTAAGGGACTGCTATATCTTTTATGGTTATCATGTGTTTGTTTACTACAAAACTCGTCTCAAACATAATTCAGACATCTTGATTCTAAATCTAATATAACAACAGTCAAACATTATCTCACTCAGTAGAGTCAGCTACATGAATCAAACGGCGTCATAATGTTTTATCATCAACGATTTTAACATCAATTAGAGGGTAAGGAAAAAGCATTCTTCCTAAAAGACATTTCTGGTTTTCTTCATGGAAGTAACAAGCCATTCAGCCCAACCATGAGGTACCATAACTGAATAGAAAAATTAACAAAATAGCAACTTAGAAGCAGCAATGGCAATGCAGCAGGAAGCTGAATCGTGTAAGTTACTGTTGACATACAGCTTTGTACATTGGTTAGTACCGCCTAATCTTCATACCCTCCAAACGCCGGAGTGTCGTTTAACAATAAGAACATCAAAAGAAGATGATGGCAACTGGATGTTGAAGTGCTTCCACCTCACAAATCAAGAACTGAACAATTCTCATCTAAATAGTCAGAAAGATAGTTGTCTAATTGTGACATCTAAGTTGGTCACAAATTCCTAGTGTCTGCTGTGACTCATGTTGGATGACAATGTAGGCCTAAAAGCCCTCTCATCCTGATCAGCTCTGAAAAGCAAACTACTCAAATCTGAAATTCTCTGAACAACCCTACTAGGAACCTGGTCACTATCTTCCCCACCGGAGGCGTCATACCCATCACTAGTTGACCTTGACAGTGGAGTTTCCTTGAGAGCTTCAACACCAGCAGCTGAAAGACCTGCAAGATGTCTTGCTTCTTCGGCTCTCGATGCCTGAAAAGGGCGAATATCAGGAGAGTCCAAACTGCTCTCAGGAGATGAGGGAACAATGCCAGCTGAGCTTGACATCACTTGGCTTGTTTGAAATGCACTACGTAAATGTGGAGGGGCAAACCCAGACCTTCCGTTGAATCCCATATTGGTATTATTGGAAGAAACTTTTGTCATGGATTCCATAGATATGTCAGCGGGAAGGTAAATGCGCTTATTATTGTTGCCGATCGTGGGAACCATTCTTCGGCCACTGCTACCAAAACTGCTGCTGCCTGGTTCTAGCCTGGAAGCCTTGTCATGTCTTACCACAGGCTGCAGAATTTTGGACTTTTTTCTTACTTCAGCAGCTGCCTTAGCAACCTCTTCTGCATTTAGTCGCGCCAATGTCCAAGGACTAATTTTAACTGCTCCAGAATTCTTTTTCTTCAATGGCT
>Ga0099826_10000813_pt1 | contig 16761 bp, 17 predicted proteins | sample Mtrugardesep15_FD_76830 | JGI IMG/M metagenome (GOLD analysis project Ga0099826, IMG submission 76830) | Root nodule microbial communities of legume samples collected from California, USA - M. trunc garden sep15 | ecosystem: Host-associated > Plants > Roots > Nodule | place: USA: California... | reverse complement strand
TCGACCTTCGATCTCGCCCAGGCAATCTCCAGACCCCTGCCCCGCAGAAACCCTTCGTCGATGGCGCGGCGATCGGGAAAATAGGAAATGCCCTCTTCATCCGCCCTGCCGAAAGCATAGGACGGATCAAAACCATCCGGCCGGTTAGCATCGTCAATATCCACCAGCTCCGGCGGCCGGCGGTAGATCGGGTAACGCCACACATCATCAGGCGTGGCGGAGACTTCCAGTTCGGGCTCATAAAAAGCGGTCACGAAACCGCCTTTGCCCTGAGCCGGAGAAATCCTGAAAGGCACAGAATTGGTTTCGAAAAACTGGCGCGCCTGCTCCGGGCTGTTTACCTGGCTTCTTTCGGCGAGCTCCAGAAGCGAAACCAGCTCCGCCGCCGTTATCCCGAGCGCACCGGTCCGGTAGGGTTTCGCATTATGAAGATGCGACAGGATCGTTGCCATCGCCGGAAAAAGCTTGCGGGGGTCGTCCTGCCCCCATCCGGGCAGATCGCGGAAAGAAACCTCGTCGATCGAAAAGGGCGTATTCATTGCTCGGATTCGGTGGCGATCAGCTTCCAGTTCGGATCGCGCGAGCGGATGTCGCGCGAGAAGGTCCAGATGTCATCCACCTCCGCAACCGCTTCCGGGTCGCCATCCACCAGCTTGCCGTCCTTGTCATAGGTCGCCGAAATCAGCTGGCTGACAATCCTCAGCGTCACCTGCACTTCGGAATCGCGAACGCCCGCTTGGGTGATGTCGGCCTTCTCGATGCCAACGAATGTGGATTTCACCACTTCACCACGGCTTTCCCGCTCGGAAATCGCCGCGTCGAAACCGTCAAAGACCTCCTTCGACAGAAGGTTCTTGAGTGTCTTGCGGTCGCCATCGGCAAAACCCATGACGATCATTTCGTAAGCCATGCGGGCACCGTTCAGGAATTCCTTGGGCCTGAAAGACGGATCCTTGGTCATCACGTCACGCAGCGATGCATTGAGTGGGGTATCGGCAGGCGCAAGCGTATCTGCTTCGGCAAAGCGGTTTTCTTCTTCAGCCTCGCCGCGTTTCGGCAAGGTCACGACCTTGTTATCATCAGCAACCGGCCCCTTTGCCACATCACGGGGGCTATAGGGGTCGAATGGCGGCTTTTCATTGCCGGTGCGGCGGCCAAGGACACTGCGCAGCTGAAAGAAGATCAGCACCGCTGCAACGAGAAAAAACAATGTGATAAAGTCGCTAAAGCCCATGTTTTACCAAAACCGCCATTTAAAATCAAAAACCTCACCATCATATAGTCTGCATCTTATCATCATTCAAATGTGCAGATTCAATCATTGGTGTCCGGGAACCGGCAATCTGCCAGAGATGCACACGCAAGGCTAGAAGATGCGTTTTTCCTTTCTCCCCATCGTCGTCCTGATGATGCCCATTCTCGAAATTGCCGGCTTCATCATCGTCGGCAAGGCGATCGGTCTATGGCTGACATTGGCGCTCATCCTGTTCACGTCATTCCTGGGGTTACTCATACTGCGCCTCGGCGGCATCGGCATGGTGCGAAATCTTCAGGCTGCGGGCCGCACTGGCGCGCAGCCGGCGGATGAGCTCGTTAACGGGGCCATGCGCGTCGTCGCAGGCATCCTGCTCATCATTCCCGGTTTCATCACAGATATTCTCGGCCTCCTGCTTCTATCGCCGGCCATTCGCCGGTTTTTCTGGAAAGCATTCGGCCCGCGTGTCGTCGTTTCTGGCTCATTCAGGCAGTCCGGCCCCCAGCAAGATGACTATTCCGGATTTCGTAATGGCCCCGGGCCTGCGGGCGATTCGAAGGTGGTGGATCTAGACGAAGAGGAGTTTCACCGCGAGGGCCCGAAGGACTCTCCCTGGTCGAACAGGCCTGGTGATCGTGACCTGCCCAAACCCTGAGCGCCACGTGGAATGGATGGCGATGACGCGATCACGAAGGGTTGTAAGCCCCGGGTCGAAATGATAGACCGCCTTCCACGAATTCACGCCGCGAGGAACCGTAATGACCGCTGAAAATGGCGCACAGGGCGCAGTTAGCCCTTCTCTCAATATTCTTGCCCAGTACATCAAGGATCTCTCTTTCGAAAATCCGGGTGCTCCTCGTTCGCTACAGGGCCGTGAGAATGCGCCGGCGATCAACATCAACGTCAATGTCAACGCAAACCCGATCTCCGGTTCGGATTTCGACGTTGTTCTGACGCTGAATGCGGAAGCCAAGGATGGCGACAAGATCCTGTTCGCGGCCGAGCTGGTTTATGGCGGCGTGTTCCGCATTGCCGGCTTTCCGCAGGAACACATGCTGCCGGTCCTCTTTATCGAGTGCCCGCGCCTGCTCTTCCCCTTCGCCCGCCAGATCATTGCCGATGTTACCCGCAATGGCGGTTTCCCGCCGCTGATGATCGACCCGATCGATTTCTCGCAGATGTTTGCGCAGCGCGTTGCCGAAGAACAGGCCAAGGCCCAGGTTCAGGCTGTCCCGAACTAAACGGCACGCACCGTTTTTTATTGCAGACAAAACAAAACCCGGGTTCTTCACCCGGGTTTTTCTTTAGCCGATTTTCCATTTCAAAGTATGGGCGGGCTTTAGTTTTGGTAGCGGTTCCAAATCGCTTTGTCGCCCATGCCGAGAACGAGTTTGCCGTGCGCTGCGATCGTGTCCGCATCCAGCCTCGAAGGCAGAGCGCTTGGCCGTTGCAATGGCGCAAGCGGCACGTCTTCTTCGATGATGATCGTTTCCTGCCGGGCGACGGAACCGAAACCGAGCGCTGTCTGGCGACCGCCAATCATTTCGATATAGACTTCGGCCAGAAGTTCGGAGTCGAGAAGCGCGCCGTGTTTGGTGCGGTGGGAATTGTCTATGCCGTAACGCCGGCAAAGCGCATCCAGCGAATTCGGCCCCATCGGGTTCTTGCGACGGGCGAGTGAAAGCGTGTCGGTCACCAGCTCGGCGGAAACCGGCTCAATGCCAAGACGCGCGAATTCCGCATTGATGAAGCCCATATCGAAGGTCGCATTATGCGCCACCCAGCGTGCGCCATCGAAGAATTCACGGATCTGGTCGACGACTTCTGCGAATTTCGGTTTGTCCTTCAGAAACTCATCGGTAATGCCGTGAACGGCAAGCGCATCCGGGTGGACCTTGCGATCCTCCGGGCTGATATAAAGATGCAGCGTGCGGCCAGTAGGAAAATGATTGATCAGTTCGATACCGCCGATTTCAATCACGCGGTCCAGCTTCGATTCGAGGCCCGTGGTTTCCGTATCGAAAATGATCTCACGCATTCATCTCTCCGCGGCGCGACTCAAGCGCCTAGTTTCTGCAGAATTTCTTTTACCTGATCCCGTGCCGCTTCGACACCGTTTCCCGAATCGACGACAAAATCGGCGCGCTCGCGCTTTTCCGCATCCGGCATCTGCCGGGCAAGGATCATTTCAAATTTCTCTTCCGTCATGCCGGGCCGGGACAAAACCCGCTCGCGCTGGATCTCCGGCGCGCAACTCACCACCACGACTTTATCGACCCGTCCTTCCGCCCCCGTTTCAAACAGCAAGGGTATGTCGAGCAGAGCAAAAGCCCGATCGTCTTTCCTTGCCTTTGCCAGAAAGGCCTCCTGTCTGTTGCGCACCAGCGGATGAACGATCTCTTCCAGCCTGTTAAAATTAGCCGGATTCTTTCGCAGCATGTCTCCAAGTTTCTGCCGGTCGACCATGCCGGAAATCGTCGTGCCGGGAAAGGCGGCCTCGATCAGTGGAACGGCTTCCGCACGATAAAGCCCGTGCACGACCTCATCGGAATCGAGAACCGGAACACCCTCTTCGGCGAAGAGCTTCGCCGTCGTGGTTTTTCCCATTCCAATCGAGCCGGTGAGACCGATGACGATCATCAATGTTTCTCCATATCCGCGATGATCAGGGAACGAAGGGTTTCATCCACCTCCGGCATCCTGCCGAACCATCGCTTGAAACCGGGCTTTGCCTGATGAAGCAACATGCCGAGCCCATCGACGGTTGCGAAGCCCTGCTCTTGCGCCATGTTGAGGATCGGCGTTTTCAAAGGCACGTAGACGATATCTGTAACCACTGCATTGGCCGCGAGATGCGAAAAATCGAGATGCGGCGCTTCGGTTCCATTCATTCCGAGCGAGGTCGTGTTCACGAACAACCCCGCGCCGTGCATGACCTCCTGAAGCGCTGCCTGGGGATGGGAAAAGACCCGTGGGCCAAAGCGGTCGGCCAGTTCGCGAGCGCGCTCGACCGTACGGTTCACGACGTGAATTTCCGCAACATCCCGATCACGCAGCGACTGAATGACGGCCCGGCTTGCACCGCCGGCGCCGAACACCACCGCGCGCTGGGTCTTATCCCAGCCCGGATGCCGCTCGTCCAGGTTCGAGACGAAACCGTAACCATCCGTGTTGGTCGCGTGGAGTTTACCCTCCTCCATCCAGATGGTGTTGGCGGCGCCGAGTTCTTCCGCCAAGGCATCGGGATGATCGGCCAACCGGTAAGCCGCTTCCTTGTGCGGAATGGTGGCGTTACCGCCCACCGCTGCACCCGGCTTGCCTTCCCTCAGCGTTGCAATGAACTTCGGGAAATCGTCTGGGGAGACTTCAACTGCCGTATAGGAACCGGCGATACCGAATTTTTTCAGCCAATAGGAATGGATGATCGGCGACCGGGAATGTTTGATCGGGCAACCGACAACGAAGGCATTTATAGTTAATGTTTCACGTGAATCAGCCATCGATGACATCCATGTCGCGCAGTTTCGATAAAAGAGGCAGGAGTGGGAGGCCGAGGATTGTGAAATAATCCCCCTCTATGGAGGTGAATAGCTGGATTCCTTCCCCCTCAAGCTGGTAAGCGCCGACGCTGCTGAGCGCCTTTTCTCCCACCCGCTGCAGGTGGCGGGACACAAACTCAGCGCTCAAGGTTCGAACGGCAAGCTCTGCACTGGAAACGGTCTGCCACACCACCTTTCCGTTGTGAACGAGAACAGCCGCGCTGTTCAGGCGGTGGACCTTGCCGGACAACGACAGCAGATGCGTCGCGGCTTCCGCCATGGTTTTTGGCTTGTGATAAACGCGGGTGCCGAGCGCCATGGTCTGGTCGCAGCCGAGAACCAGTGCCTGCGGATGGAGCGCACTGACTGCAAGAGCCTTGGCCCGGGCAAGTTCCAGCGCGACCTCTTCGGGACTGGCCCCGTCCCGCTCCAGCTGCTCATCAAGCGCACGCTCATCGATAGCCGCGGGTATTGCCGAAAATGTCAGCCCCGCATTGCGCATCAGCATCTGCCGGGATGCGCTGGATGAGGCGAGGATCAACTCTTGTTTCATCAACTGTCTGCTCCTGATGATGCGATTCGGATTATCGCGTCCTCGGGCGCAGGGCAAGGATCGCCGCGGCTGTTTCCTCGATGGAACGGCGCGTGACATCGATCAGCGGCCAATTGTTGCGGGCGCAGAGCGCACGCGCATATTTCAGCTCTTCCATGATGGTCGCGCGATCCGTGTAACGGCCACCGTCAAATCCGCCGGTTGTACCCAGCTCCCGGTTCTCACGAACCTGCGATATGCGATCCGATGTCGCGACGAGACCGACGATCAACGGCCGGGTCGCGGCATATAGGCTTTCGGGCAAAGGTACATTGGGAACGACCGGGATATTGGCAGTCTTTATGCCCCTGTTAGCAAGATAGATGCTGGTTGGTGTTTTCGACGTGCGGCTGATGCCGATGATGACGACATCGGCCTCGTTATAGGTCTCCGGCATCTGCCCGTCATCATGGTCCATGGCGAAATTTAGCGCTTCGATCCGCGCGAAATAATCGGCATTCAGTGCGTGTTGCGCACCCACCCGCCGCCTGGACGGCGCGCCGAGATAGGTCTGGAAAATGCCGATGATCGGTTCGAGAACGTTGACGCAGGGCACGCCAATCGCATGGCAGCGCAAATCCAGGAATTCAGCCAGCTGCTGATCAACGATTGTATAAAGAACAATGCCGGGCTCCTTGTCGATGAGATCGATGACCTGCGCGAGCTGCTTCTGGTTGCGGATCATCGGATAGACATGTTCCACCGGCATGGATGTATGAAACTGCGCCGAGACGGCGCGGCCGGCCGACATCAGAGTCTCTCCCGTCGAGTCCGAAATCAGGTGCAGATGGAAGAAGCTTTTTTTGTTCTCCACGCTGTTTTTCTCCCCCTGTTGATAAACCGGGACAAATCTCTGAATTGTCCGACGGGCCGAGCCGCGGGGTGAATAAGGTGGTGTTTTTCCACAATCCGCAAGTGGCGTCTCTCGTCTTCGAGACGCCTGTGAATTACTGGAATAAGACGGAACTGTTCAAAATTCTCCCCAGATTATCCACAGGTGCGTAAATTTCGGTCTTAAAAATAAGTATATGAAATTATTTATCTAATTCCTGTTTTCCCAGTTATCTGTAAACACTCACCTTGTCGGTATCCTCAGGCACTGTTGATATATCGTCGCTGCGGCATTTCGACTGGAATGATTTTAATCCTTGCTACCCACAGACTCTAAGAAATAGAAAATCTTTTAAATCTCTTTGTTTTTATTTTTTAGAAGCTGGGTGCCATGAGCGAACGCAAGGTTATGACTGTTTTGAACGGGAAGACGGTTACGCCGCCGCCAATATGGCTGATGCGCCAGGCTGGGCGTTATCTTCCGGAGTATCGGGAAACGCGTAAGAGTGCCGGAAGTTTCCTGGATCTCTGTTATAATCCCGAGCTGGCGAGCGAAGTGACCCTTCAGCCCATTCGCCGGTTCGGGCTGGATGCGGCCATCCTCTTTTCCGATATTCTTGTCATTCCCGACGCGCTTCATCGCAATGTGTCCTTCAGCGAAGGCAAGGGCCCGGTCATGGATCCGATCGATATTAGCGGTATCGAAAAGCTCGATGCGTCTGATGTCATGGCGCATCTTTCGCCCGTTTTCGAAACGGTGTCGCGGCTGCGCACCTCATTGCCGGATGAAACGACGCTTCTCGGTTTTTGCGGTGCGCCTTGGACAGTTGCGACCTATATGATCGCCGGGCATGGGACGCCGGACCAGGCGCCGGCGCGGCTGTTCGGTTATCAGGAACCGGCCGCGATGGAAAAGCTGCTGGCTCTCCTCGCTAAGGTCTCAGCCGATTATCTGGTGGCGCAGATCGATGCCGGCGCCGATGCGGTACAGATCTTCGATTCCTGGGCCGGTGTGCTCGGTGAAAAGGAATTCGAGGAATATGCAATCAAGCCGGTCGCCCGCATTATCGCGTCGGTGCGCGCCCGCCGGCCTTCGGCAAAGATCATCGCTTTCGCCAAGGGCGCCGGTTATTTGCTGAGGGATTATCGCCGCAAGACAGGTGCTGACGCCATTGGCCTCGATTGGTCCGTGCCGCTGAGTTTCGCCAGGGATTTGCAGAAGGAAGGCCCGGTGCAGGGCAATCTCGACCCGATGCTGATGGTGGCCGGTGGCAAGGCCTTGCAGGATGGCATCGATGCCGTGCTGCAGGCGCTTGGGCAGGGTCCGCTGATCTTCAATCTCGGCCATGGCATCACCCCGCAAGCAGACCCGGAAAACGTCACCCGGCTAGTGCAGCGGGTGCGCTCCGTTGGGGGTGCTGGATGAGCGAGGAGAAACAGACCTCGGCCCGCTCCGGAAACAAGGCGGCTTTGCGTGCCGGCATCGCACTTGGTGTCTTTGCTGCTTTCATTGCGCTGCTGTTTTACGCCGATCGGGCCGATCTCTATCTCTGGATCAAGGCGCTGCATATCATCGCCGTGATCTCGTGGATGGCTGCGATTTTTTACCTGCCGCGGCTTTTTATCTATCACACCGATGCCCCCGTCGGCTCTCAGCAATCCGAAACCTTCAAGGTGATGGAGCAGCGGTTGATCAGGGTGATCATGAACCCGGCGATGATGATATCCTGGGTATTGGGGTTATATCTCGCATGGTCGGTTTATGGTTTTTCCGGCGGCTGGCTGCATGCGAAAATCGGGCTGGTCATGCTTCTGACCGCCACCCATGTTTATTTCAGCCGCAGCGCGAAACGTTTTGCGCGGGACGAAAATACAAGACCGGCCCGTCACTGGCGGTTGATGAACGAAGTTCCGACCGTTCTGATGATCCTGATTGTCATACTTGTGGTTGTGAAACCCTTTGGTTAAGACGGTGCGACGATAAATTTCGCGGAATTCGTGCTTTCCTCTTGCAGCGGCCGTGTTCAATCGCTATTTTCAGTCCACTCATCTTCGTGGCATGTGAATTATTCAGTCATCTGCGGTATCTCCACAGCATCTGATTCGCGAACACGCCCTCCCCCGACATTACATTATCAAACGGTCTTCCCTTCATGGCTGAAATGAAGCTTCAGGAACTTAAGAGCAAATCGCCTACCGACTTGCTGACTTTTGCCGAATCCCTGGAAGTTGAAAATGCGAGCACCATGCGCAAGCAGGAGCTCATGTTCGCAATCCTCAAGATTCTCGCGAGCCAGGACGTCGAAATCATCGGCGAAGGCGTCGTTGAAGTCCTTCAGGACGGATTCGGGTTCCTGCGTTCTGCAAACGCAAATTACCTGCCCGGTCCAGACGACATCTATATTTCGCCCTCGCAGATCCGCCGCTTCTCGCTGAAGACCGGTGACACTGTTGAGGGACCGATCCGTGGTCCGAAGGAAGGCGAAAGATATTTCGCGCTTCTCAAGGTCAATACGATCAATTTCGACGACCCGGAAAAAATTCGTCACAAGGTTCACTTCGACAATCTGACGCCGCTTTACCCGAATGAGCGCTTCAAGATGGAACTGGAAGTTCCGACATCGAAGGATCTGTCGTCGCGCGTTATCGACCTCGTCGCACCGCTCGGCAAGGGCCAGCGCGGGTTGATCGTGGCGCCGCCGCGTACCGGTAAGACGGTACTGTTGCAGAACATTGCTCATTCCATCACGGCGAACCATCCGGAATGCTACTTGATCGTTCTGCTGATCGACGAGCGTCCGGAAGAAGTGACCGACATGCAGCGTTCGGTGAAGGGTGAGGTTGTGTCCTCCACCTTCGATGAACCGGCTGTACGCCACGTCCAGGTCGCCGAAATGGTCATCGAAAAGGCGAAGCGTCTGGTCGAGCATGGCCGTGACGTCGTCATCCTGCTCGATTCCATCACGCGCCTTGGCCGCGCCTACAACACCGTTGTTCCCTCCTCCGGCAAGGTTCTGACCGGTGGTGTGGATGCCAACGCCCTGCAGCGCCCGAAGCGTTTCTTTGGTGCTGCGCGTAACATCGAAGAAGGTGGCTCGCTGACAATTATCGCCACTGCGCTTATCGATACCGGTAGCCGCATGGATGAAGTCATCTTCGAAGAGTTCAAGGGCACCGGCAACTCGGAAATCGTGCTTGATCGCAAGGTTGCTGACAAGCGTATCTTCCCGGCACTGGATATTCTGAAATCCGGTACGCGTAAGGAAGATTTGCTGGTGCCGCGTCAGGACCTGCAGAAGATCTTCGTTCTTCGCCGCATTCTGGCGCCTATGGGAACGATGGACGCTATCGAATTCCTGATCGACAAGCTGAAGCAGACGAAGACCAATTCGGATTTCTTCGAATCGATGAATACCTGATCCGAACTTTAGTCGGATTTATCATAAGAGCTTTAAAGCCGTATCCGTTCATTCGGATGCGGCTTGCCTGTTTTAGACCGAGGTGAACGATGCCAGCATCTGCCGATACGATTTATGCGCTGTCCAGCGGTGCACTGCCTGCTGGTGTCGCGGTTATCAGAATCAGCGGCGCAAAGGCTTTTATTGCCTTAAGGGCGCTGACAGGCCGGGACCTTCCTTTACCAAGAACAGCAAGCCTCTGTTCGATTCGGAATCGAAACAATGAGATCATCGACCAGAGCCTGGTGATCGTCTTCCCGGCTCCGAATTCCTTTACCGGCGAAAATTGCGTTGAAATTCACAGCCACGGTAGTCGCGCAGTCATGGCTTCCATCTTCGCCGAGCTTGACAATCTCGAAGGACTGCGGCCTGCCGACGCCGGTGAGTTTTCCCGCAGAGCCTTTGAGAATGGAAAGATGGACCTGCTTGAGGTCGAGGGTCTGGCCGATCTCTTGCAAGCGGAAACGGAAATGCAGCGCCGTCTGGCGGTCGAGCAGAGTAGCGGCCAGCTATCGGCTCTCTATGATGGCTGGACCAATCGCCTGACCCGTGCCCGCGCGCTGATCGAGGCGGAACTGGATTTCGCCGACGAGGAAGACGTGCCTGACTCCGTTGCTACTCAGGTTTGGAAGGCAATGGCGGCGCTAAAGGGCGAGATCAATGCTCACCTCCAGGGCGGCGGGAATGGCGAAATCATCCGCGACGGTTTCAAGGTTGCGCTTGTAGGCGAACCGAACGCGGGTAAATCCACCTTGCTTAACGCATTGAGCGGTCGTGAGGTGGCAATCGTTACCGACATTGCCGGCACGACGCGGGACGTTTTAAGCGTCGATATCAATCTGGACGGATATCTGGTTCGGATATTCGATACGGCGGGAATTCGCGAGACACAGGATGTGGTGGAACGAGAAGGCGTGCGGCGTGCGGTTCTGACCGCGGAAACTGCGGATCTCATTCTAATTCTGCAGGATAACGATTCGACCCCGAAACAATCTATCGGCTCGTTCGATAACCAGAGATTCTTGCGGGTGAGGACAAAAACAGCACTCCGCTCACGCGCGTCTGATGATAAATTTGATCTCTTGGTCTCAGCAAAAGAAGGCATTGGGCTGGATGAACTGCGTGGAGCCCTTAAGCGGGAGATAGAAAGACGGGTCGGTGCCGGCCAGACACTGGTTCCCGCCCGTGCGCGTCATAAAAAACGACTTGAAGAGACGCTGAACTATGTTAGTGATGCGCTCGATTCTGAGACCCTGGACCTTGCGATAAGGTCGGAATATTTAAGGCTCGCCGCATCATCGCTCGGACGGATCACCGGCCGCGTTGATGTGGAAGATTTGCTGGGCGTGATCTTCTCGGAATTCTGCATAGGAAAATGATTCACGTGAAACATCGGCACTCTGTATGGTGATGTCGATGAATTAGAACAGGGCGCAGCAATATGCACCAGTCATTCGATGTCGTTGTTATTGGTGGTGGTCATGCGGGCAGCGAAGCTGCGGCGGCCGCTGCGAGACATGGTGCAAAAACCGCTCTTGTCACCCACAAGCGTGAGACGATCGGGGTCATGTCCTGTAATCCAGCGATCGGTGGCTTGGGAAAGGGGCATCTCGTTCGTGAGATCGATGCGCTGGACGGATTGATGGGCAGGGTCGCAGATGCTGCGGGCATTCAATTCCGTATGCTCAACCGGAAAAAGGGCCCAGCGGTTCGTGGGCCTCGCACGCAAGCTGACCGCCGGCTCTATCGTGAAGCGATGCAGCGGGAAATCAATGCTATTGATAATCTGATAATTATCGAAGGCGATGCTTTTGATATTGAAATGGACAATGATCGGGTCGCTGCGGTTATCATGGAAAACGGTAGCCGGATTCGTAGCGGCGCCGTGGTGCTCACCAGCGGGACTTTTCTGCGCGGTCTTATCCATATCGGTTCCGAAAAGATTCCAGCCGGCCGCGTTGGCGAAATGCCCTCTCTCGGCCTTTCTGACACGCTATCGCGCCTTGGTCTCGCAATGGGTCGGCTCAAAACCGGCACCCCTGCCCGTTTGGATGGACGTACAATCGATTGGAATGCGGTAGATCGGCAGGCAGCTGATGAGGATCCGGTCCCGTTCTCATTTATGACGGACCATATTCTTAATCCGCAAATCGAATGTGGTGTGACCCGCACGACCCCGGCAGGTCACAAGATCATCCAGGATAATATTCACCTCTCTGCCATGTATTCCGGGCAGATCGAAGGCGTTGGCCCGCGTTATTGCCCGTCAATCGAAGATAAGATTACCCGTTTCGGGGAACGGGACGGCCACCAGATATTTTTGGAGCCGGAAGGCCTCGATGATCATACCATTTATCCGAATGGTATTTCGACCTCCCTGCCCGCTTTTGTTCAGGAGCAATTTATCCGGACGATACCCGGCCTTGAACAGGTTACGATTTTGCAGCCGGGTTATGCGATCGAATATGATTATGTCGATCCCCGTGAGCTAAAACCGTCTCTTGAGTGCCGCAAAATTCCGGGGCTGTTTCTGGCTGGCCAGATCAACGGCACAACGGGTTATGAAGAGGCGGGCGCTCAGGGTCTTGTTGCCGGTCTAAATGCCTCGCTTTACGCCTGCAGTGCCGATCCGCTTCATTTTAGCCGGACGGAATCTTATATCGGCGTGATGATCGACGACCTGACATCCAAGGGTGTCAGCGAACCATATCGTATGTTTACGTCAAGGGCGGAGTATCGTCTTTCCCTGCGCGTGGATAATGCCGATCTCCGGCTGACACCCGTCGCCCAGAAGGCAGGTATTCTAGGTCGAGAGCGCCAGCAGCGCTTTACAGATTTCTTGTCCGATCTTGATAGCGGTCGTGCGTTAATGAAAGAACTGTCCATCAGCCCTTCCCAAGCGGCCAAGCAGGGTCTGAAACTTAATCAGGATGGTCAGCGTCGTTCCGTTTATGAGCTGCTTGCCTATCCTGACATGACATTGCAGGCGCTCGCAGAACATTGGCCTGAACTCAACAGGCTTAACGCTAAGGTCGCGGAGGTCTTGCAGATTGAAGCGAGCTACGCCGTCTATATGCAACGGCAGAGCGCTGATATTGTCGATATCAAAAGGGATGAGGACAGAAAAATCCCTGACGATTTCGATTTTCAAAGTCTGTCCGGGCTTTCCAACGAGCTTAAACAAAAGCTGGAAAAAGCCCGCCCGGAGAATATTGCACAGGCCGCTCGTGTTGACGGCATGACGCCAGCTGCGATATCGCTGCTGCTCGCACTTCTGCGGAAAGGTACCGCAACGCGAAGTGAACAATTGCGCATGCACCAATAGCGAGTCGGATTATGAAGATAAACGGCCAGAGTGTTTCACGTGAAACACAGGAGAGGCTCGAGCATTTTGTCGAGCTTTTCAAGAAGTGGAATAAGACCACGAATCTGGTAGCGCCGTCCACGCTAACGGAGCTTTGGAGCCGGCATGTTGCCGATAGCGCGCAAATCTTCCAGCTTTCTCCTCAACCAAAAAAATGGATTGATCTCGGCAGCGGCGGCGGTTTTCCCGGTGTCATCACGGCAATTTTTCTGGCGGAACTTGGCGATGGCTGGGTCGATCTGGTGGAAAGCAATAATAAGAAAGCCGCTTTTCTGCGAATCGCTCTTAAGGAAACCGGTGCCAGAGGCGCGGTTCATCCTGTCAGAATTGAGACGGCGTCTGAAATTATAACAACTTGTAATGCTGTGTCCGCTCGTGCCCTTGCAGATCTGGATTTACTTTTTGGGTATATTCATCCCTGGGCGCAAAATAATCCTAATCTCAAGGCTTATTTTAATAAAGGCAGGGATTATGATTCTGAAGTGCAGAAAGCGCATGGTCGCTGGCAGTTTGATCTGATAAAACATCGGAGTGCCATTGAGGCAGATTCTGTTGTTCTTGAAATCAGCAACCTCGTTTTGAGACGCTGACAAGCTGGCCAGGTGCGGCATGACCTTTGAAAAAAACCGAATTATCGCAGTTGCGAACCAGAAAGGCGGCGTTGGCAAGACAACAACCGCTATCAATCTGGCGACCGCGCTTGCGGCTATTGGTGAGCGTGTGCTGATCATCGACCTGGACCCGCAGGGCAATGCGAGTACTGGGCTCGGAATTGACCGCAAAGAGCGCAAGCTTTCGTCCTATGATCTTCTGGTAGGAGAACATGGGATTGCGGAGGTTGCTGTACCCACGGCGGTGCCGAATCTCGATATCGTGCCCTCCACAATGGATTTGCTCGGTTTCGAGATGCAGGTCGCGAATGTCGCAAACCGCGTTTTCCTGTTGCGTGCGGCAATGGAAACGCCGGAAGCCAGAGGCTATTCCTATATTCTCGTTGATTGCCCGCCCTCTTTCAATCTTTTGACGATGAATGCGATGACGGCCGCGCATTCTGTGCTGGTGCCGCTGCAATGCGAGTTCTTTGCCCTGGAAGGTCTCAGTCAGCTGCTGGATACGGTTAGCCAGATACGCGGCTCGGTCAATCCGCAGCTTGATATACAGGGCATCGTTTTGACGATGTTCGATGCGCGTAACAATCTTGCGCAGCAGGTCGTTTCGGATGTGCGTAGCCATCTTGGCGAAAAGGTTTACCATACTCTTATCCCGCGCAACGTCCGTGTTTCGGAAGCGCCGTCCTATGGTAAGCCGGCCATTCTCTATGATCTGAAATGCGCCGGCAGTCAGGCCTATTTGCAACTGGCATCAGAAGTGATCCAGAGAGAGCGACTGCGCAAAGCCGCCTGACATTTGCGGACTGTATGGAGTAATATCTTATGAGTGATGATCTTTCGAAGCGTCGATTGGGGCGCGGTCTTGCCGCATTGATTGGTGAAATGGATCAGCCCGTGCCGGTCGGCGAGCCTCAGCGCGCGGTCAACGCCGATCGTACCATTCCGATCGAATTCATCGCCCGCAGCCATAGAAACCCGCGGCGCCATTTCGATGAAAACGAGCTGCAGGATCTTGCCGCCTCTATCCGTCAGCACGGAATCGTTCAGCCAGTAGTAGTGAGAACGGTTGGAGTCAACCGATACGAGATTATCGCCGGTGAGCGCCGCTGGCGCGCGGCTCAGCTGGCTGGTTTTACCGACGTCCCCGTTATTGTTCGCGATGTGGATGATCGTACTGCTCTGGAACTTGCCATCGTCGAAAACGTGCAGCGTTCCGACCTCAATCCGCTTGAAGAGGCGATGGGTTACGAACAGCTGATCGCCGAACATGGTTATACGCAGAATGATCTCGGCGAAATCATCGGTAAGAGCCGAAGCCATGTTGCCAATAGTCTGCGGCTTCTCAAGCTGCCCGATCCGGTCCGGGATATGCTGGCGGATGGTTCGCTTTCCGCCGGTCACGCGCGCGCGCTGGTCTCCACTTCCGATCCGGCGACTCTGGCACGCACGATTGTTTCCAAGGGACTTTCGGTGCGTGATGCCGAACGTCTGGCGCAAAACGATATCAAATCGCAGGGTGAGATTGCTGAAAAGCGTCCGGCTGGGGAAAAGGATTCGGATACGATTGCGCTCGAACGCAGTCTTTCAGACGCTCTTGGCCTCGATGTGAAAATCAGCCACAAGGGTGGATCGGGGCAGATTCGTATCGGTTACCGCACACTTGAACAGCTTGAAGCCGTCTGCCGGCTGCTGGAGCAGAAATAATTAAATATCTGTTTTAATTGATAAATACCCGCCAAAGGCGGGTATTTTCGTTTTGCGGCCCTCAAAAATCGATAGCCCTGCCTTTTATTTCGTAATCGCCGAAACGAACGGGTTCTGCGCCGCCGCGACCGCCAGTCTCCGGCGGCAATTGAAGATCAGCCTGCTGCCGGCGCCGTTCTTCCGCTTCCTCCAGCGCTCGCTGCGCTGCGGGCGAAAGTTGCCTCACCTGTTCCGCGCCCTCTTCGGTACCGTTGTCATTATCTGCATTCTGCATGAAATCCTCCCAATGACGGGATATTGAAATATGTTTGCCGCTTCCCAGATTATATAATCGAAGGGGTTTTATAAACCCCACAATATTTCAGGCGAGAGAAGGAGAGTTCAACGGATGAACATGATGCGCACGGCAATGCTTCTGGCCTTCATGACCGCATTGTTCATGGGTGTCGGTTTTCTGATCGGCGGTAAAGGCGGCATGATGATAGCGCTGCTGATTGCGGCCGGTATGAACCTTTTTTCCTATTGGAATTCGGACAAGATGGTCCTTTCGGCCTATCGCGCCCGGGAGATCGATGAGGCGAATGCGCCTGAGTTTTTTAACATGATACGGGATCTCTCGCAGAATGCGGGTCTGCCCATGCCGAAGGTCTATATTTACGACAGTCCGCAGCCAAACGCCTTCGCGACGGGTCGAAATCCTGAGAACGCCGCTGTTGCGGCGTCGACCGGACTGCTGGAGCGTTTGACGCCCGAGGAAGTGGCCGGCGTCATGGCGCATGAACTCGCCCATGTGCAGAACCGCGATACCCTGACCATGACAATCACCGCCACGCTCGCGGGTGCGATCTCCATGCTTGGCAATTTTGCCTTCTTCTTTGGCGGCAACAGGGAAAACAACAATAACCCCTTGGGCTTCATCGGTGTGCTGGTGGCGATGATAGTGGCGCCGCTTGCGGCAATGCTGGTGCAGATGGCTATCAGTCGCACCCGGGAATATTCTGCCGACCGGCGCGGCGCGGAAATCTGCGGCAACCCGCTCTGGCTTGCCTCTGCCCTGCAGAAGATTTCAGGCATGGCACAGCAAATTCACAATGACGATGCTGAGCGGAATCCGGCAACGGCGCATATGTTCATCATCAATCCGCTCTCCGGCGAGCGTATGGACAATCTTTTTTCCACCCATCCGAACACGGAAAACCGCGTGGCGGCGCTGCACGCGATGGCGCAGGAGTTTTCTCCGCGAGCATCGACGCCGCCGCCATCGGGTGATAGACCGGTGCGCAAATCAGGCTCCGTTCCCACAACGGGCTGGGGACGAGGCAATGAAAACGAGCGCAAGGGGCCGTGGTCTTGACATCCGATATTCAGAATAAGCCGGCGCGGTCCAGAAAACCGAAGCCAGCGCAC
>Ga0099826_10000812_pt1 | contig 16763 bp, 10 predicted proteins | sample Mtrugardesep15_FD_76830 | JGI IMG/M metagenome (GOLD analysis project Ga0099826, IMG submission 76830) | Root nodule microbial communities of legume samples collected from California, USA - M. trunc garden sep15 | ecosystem: Host-associated > Plants > Roots > Nodule | place: USA: California... | reverse complement strand
TATATTTTAACATAAGAGGGAAGGGGATTGTAATTCAAGCATCTTTGAGGGGAGGGGAGGGTAATTTACTCTTTTTTTTTCAATTGAAATGTTAAGATAGACCATACCAGATTTGATGAATGGATCAATAATATACTCAAGATATATGATTTTAACAAATTTACTGGCCGGTCTCCTAAACTTGTAAAATTTAAATTGCTACCTTAGCAACATTTATACACCAAAACAAGTAATGGTTCATGTTTAGGGAAATTCTACCATACAAAAAACGTTTAGGCAACTACAAACAAAGCAATTCACGGATGTTTCATGGCCACATTACATTCTTGAAGTGGGATTGTTAACATTCTTCTTGGTGTCTCTGAGCTGCATGCTTGGTGACTATGTCTGAATTTTAAATGTGATGTGATCAATTTGAAAATAGCTAGAGATGACAAGACGCAAACACAGGAATGCCATGTCGTATAAAAACAAATGTGAGACAATGTCATTCAAATATAAATATGAATAAAAAGATTGGTTATAATTAGGGGTGGAAAAAAAAACTAAAAAACCGAATCGAACTGCTGAACTGAACCGAATTAAAAAAAAAAAAAACTGAAACATTACTAACAATTCTTGAGGTGAACTGAAACAATTAAAAACGAAAAAACGAATAAATAAAGATTCTAGAGAAGATATGATACCGAAGTGAGCTTTAAAGAAGAAAAAAAGTAGACCAGAAGAGATGACAAAGATAAGTTTATGCTTTAAAGTGAGTACCAAAGTGGGAAAAAAAATAGCACTAGACAACTCATCCACCCCCTCTACAATGACACCATCAACAAGAATTGTTGAGATAACATTTGCGTGACGATGAAAGAATTTAGAATTAGAATTTGCATCACCTTTGTGAAGCCAATTCATCGGAGATTGTTGCCAACTAATACTAGCTAGTATTAATATGAGATAAAGAAAGCGGACGTCGTCATACACGTAACGCTTTAGCTTTATGAAACGGATCAAATAATAACGTCTAAAAAAGAGCGCAACACACACATACGTACATACGAGTATCTCAAAAAGAGCATAACACACATGTGCGTACGTACGAGTATCCCGTTAGTCATCATATAAAATCATTAACAAACCGTTTTCCATTACTCCAAAGAAAATTAACAAACTTATCTCTATAAGCTTAACTCAGTTGATAATATATGCATGAGCCGATATTCAAACTCCATACATCCCACTAATTTACCTTAAAAAGGTGAATTTATAGTGATTAAACTACTTAAAATAAATAAATTAACAAGTTGTTATCCTACAATAAAATATAAACAAATATATTTATAAAATGATTAACAATAAATTGAAGTGTATTTTCTCTAAAAAAAAGTGTATTTGTTGTCAAAAAGAAAAAAATTAAAGTGTATCTTTTCTTTTTTACATATATGTGTAAGATCAAGTCACTAGAGAAAGAAAGCATATTATAGTAGTTTTCTTATTTAGGGGTGGCAAAAAAAATTATGTCTGCGGGTATCCGTACATAAAATCCGTTACGGGCACGAAACAGGTAGTTAAATGGATATCCACATGTATAATAAATGGATATTTAACTACCCATTACTTTACGGACATAGATTTGATACTCATACCCACGGGTATCCGTATCCGTTAATAAATTAAATAAATTATTAAAAATATTCAAGTATATAACCATAGTTTACTCGTGTAAAAAAAGCAAAGTTCTTAATTTCCCTCGTTGATGACATTACCATAGGAGTTCTAAAATTAAACTCCTTAACCTTGATTGCCCTTTTCATTGGTTTAGGATTGAGCAAGTTTACCTCAATTGACAACGTCGAGTCATCCTGCCAAGCCGGCGTCGACGCAACACGAGACCTCATAACCTACAAAATTTATGCATACCTCTTCACCATCTTCTCCACCGTCTTGTTCCAGGCGTCCACCATTATTGTTAGGCCAGGACCTCCTCCAACTGTTGCTAGACTTTGGATAAGGAAAATCATCACTCTTCACTCTCAGCATGATTTTTCTTCTCCTTTCTTTGAAGAACTACGCTCAAATCAAATATGGGGTCATATCCTGTGGGGGACGTCTAGCTACTCCTTTCATTATAACAATCCTATCTACTTATGTTGTAATTGGTCATTAGATATGTGTGTTTTGTAATTTATCATTTATATGTAATATGTAATTTCAGTATTCAATCCAATATTCCAATTTCATTTTAGTGAATTGGCCAACGTTGTTAATGGTAATAGTGCAAATTTCATTTGTTGTACTCATATCCTCTACAAGCTTGTTGTAAATGATGGCATGAACTTAAGGGTCGTTGTTGCCTACCGTTTGCTATTCGCAACCAGGTCGTCCCAACCAATTTTGAGGTCTAAAACAAACTCTAAGAACAGGCCTCTTTAAAATTAATATATTTTTTAAATATATTTTATGTAAATTTTATTTGTTGATCTTTTTTTAGAAGCAAAATTGCTTATTATATTATCATAATCAATTTTATTTAACAATTCTTTTTTAATGGATAATAAAGTCAACTCGTATAATCTTTGTCGAGACATTATCGGTCTTAGATTATTTTTTTATTAATTTTAATTGTGATTAAAAACATTAATACTTTTGTGAAAATCGCAAAGTTAAAAAAAGTTGTTGCTCTCTCATTACTAATGTTGTTGCTTCTCCTTCTCTCGTACGTGCGTGCGCTCACACAAGTTAAAAAAAATAAAAAAATTAAGGCTTAAAGCAAAGACTTTACTTGCCTAATGGTTGAGACAACCCTCTTGAAAATTTATTTCATGGCACCACTTGCTTTCATTCTTGAAAGGTTCAGTCGTCATCTTTAATTCAATTTATTCACTACAACTATATCTATTACTAGTTTATGATCAATGGAGAATGATTATGCTATTTGAGCAAATGAAATTATAATTAAATTAAATCAATTTCTGACCATTTTCTAGGCTAAATATTTTCTTTTGAAGATTTATTCGAGTATGTCTAATTTTTATACATATACGTAGTTTTTTTGGTTACATACATATACATAGTTTGAAAGTGGAGAAATATAATGACTATGGCTATAGTAAGAGTGAACACATGTTGATGGTTCAGTTCAGTCAGAAAATTGAATTAATGGTTCAATGAACTGACTTTTAATTTTGATCCGAATCATAATGTTGTATACAATTTTTATCAAACATAACCGTTTTTTTATGAAGAATCCTAAAACTACACATGGAAACAAGTTGATAAAATCAATTTTAGTTTTATTTAGCGATTCTTAAACTATCACAATTGATTCGGTTAATTTCACTTCGTTTTGGTTCAACAGTTATTTTGAACGTGTCTAATGATATATATGTTTTATTTTTGTTAATTGGGAGCAAGAAGAAGAAGACAAAGATGATTTAAATGATACTATTTCAGTATTTTCTTTGCGGTTTATAAGGGCATGTAATTATGTATTTTTGTATAATTTTATTTTATATGTAAATATAATATATTACAAACCAAGACAATAGTACAAGAGATACTCTAAAAGTAGCTCAAAAAAAGGGAAAATGATACATATACCACACAATTCCCCGCTCTAACCTCACCAACATTTGCATCCGCAATGGCCAACCTGGAATCGATTGTAACCTTTATCATGGCCGTTTTCTTAGGGTAAGTATTAAGTCTCATTTTATCTTTGTCATGTCTGTCAAGTGCAAGTTACTATCATATACATGTTTTTTTTGTTTAATTAGTCTAGTGGCTAAAAGTTTACATCTTAAGGTAAATAAATTGGAAATTTGTGATTCGAACTCCGAATCCTCTATATATATACATTGTCTTTATCAACTGAAATAAGTTCACGAAAACCATATACGTTGTCTTTAATGTATATCTAACATTAAAGAATAAACTATCAAATTTGATCATATACATTGTGCAGGGTATAGTGGTTTCAGAAGCAATGGTAGCTGTAATTTCATGGTGTGTACATATGAGAGGTTCATTGTTTGCCTCAGTTTTTACCCCTTTAATGCTTCTTATGGTAACTTTGGCTGGTTGTACCATGTTGAATGAGAAACTACACCTTGGAAGGTATATTTGCTCGCTTTTTGCTTTTATAAATTTATTAATCATTCTAAGAATGTTTTTGAAATACTAAGTTTTTTAAAATTTAAATGAATTCTTTTTATGTATTTTAGAGGTTACATACTACTTTTTTATATATATATATTTTACAAATATTCTTCCTTAATACGGTGGTGATGTATAAGAAAGAATTTTTTTTATTAAATTGTTTTAATATTTTCTTTTTCCATGCATCTTCGATTTATGTATCTATTTGAAAATTAGATGGATAGTTAGTGCATGGACAAAACTTTATATCGTGCTATTTACACGTTTCTCTCGTGCTAAATGGATAGTTAGGACATTTTAGAATCACAACTAGGGACAAAAGACTAATAAGAAACGAAAATAAAAAATTAATAAACATACAATACTTGTTAACGTAGTTTGACCAATGGTGTCTATCTTTGCGACTATAAAACAACTATAATTTTGTTTGTATTACTTTGATGATTTGGGTTTCAGTGCTACAAGTAATATATATAAACCTTACCCATAAACCATATAATCTTTGTTGAGACATATTGTCGATCTTAAATAAATTTTTTATTAATTTTAATTGTGATAAAAAAAAATCAATACTTTTGGGAAAATCGCAAAGTTAAAAAAAAAAAAAACGTTGCTATCTCATTATCAGTGTTGCTGCTTCTCCTCCTCTCGTACGCACGCACGCGCGAGCACACAATAGTTACAAAAAAAACTTTAAGGGCTAAAACAAAAGTAAAGATCCTCTCCATTTATTTAAAATAAACTGATGATGTCATTGGATTAGAGATAAATACAAAAATGTATAGTGAATCCACCACTATTAATTATGGAGAATGCTAATGATTGTCGTTGGGGCATTGATTAAAGTACCGAATAAGTAACTTTGCAACAAGAATTTGTGTAATTATTGCTAAGACAAAAGTAAAAACTCGCATTTCCAAGACATAATTTCTACTAATATGTTCCTTAACCAATACCCTTATGGCACTAGTTAGCAAAACATGTTAATTATTTATGTTTTTTTTTTCTCTTCCAAACTTCTTTGTCTCCTTATCTCTTTAAATGAAAGAAATTGAGAGAGTAATAAATAAAGAGATCCTAATTCAGCAAGCAAAGACTTTACTTGTCTAGGGACATCGTGTTGACAACTGCTTTCATGGCACCGCTTGCTTTCGTTCATGAAAGGTTCATTCATATTTAATTCAATTTATTCACTACACCAAATATATTTGTTACGAGTTTATGAACAACAGAGAATGATGTTGCTATATGAGCAAATGGAATATTGATTAAATTCAGAGAAATGTTAACTAGTGTTTCAGAGGTATTTAGTTAAGAAAAATTAATATAGAAGTTTTGTATTGAGAAGTGGTGAAAAGTAGAATGTTCAACTTTATAAAAGTAAAAAAATTTATTGTTTTTAATAAAAAAAAAAGTTATGGTAGTTTTACTTTCTTAATTAATGCTCCGGGCTTCCTTAACTAATGTCCTGTAGACACTAGTTAACGTGACCCTTAAATTAAATTAAACCAATTTTTGAGCATTTTGTGTGGAGAGAAGAGGTAAGGTGCTTTAAATATTGGACAATTTTTATCTTAAAAGACGAAAGAGTTCAAAGCATTTGCCAGTATGCATGGTTCAAACAATGTGCTGGGATTTGTTTCCCCAAAATGTGTTGTTGTAGTTTTTTTTTCAACCTATTATCTTATTTATAAACAATTTAATTTATTCAACTGCATAAGAATTAGTACTCTCTCCTTCTCATTTTAAATGACTTAATTTAAAATTGTGTACTATGCACATAACATACATTGACCATATTTATGTAACAAAAAAAATACATTGATCATATTTTTCTACTAATATACAAAGACAAATTATATTATATAAGATGTTGGATTTGGCTCGATGGGTATTTTTAAAATACTAAATTTTCATGATTTTTTCCTAATATATTATTAAAGATATTTAAGATCAAAATTGTGCATTGACATACGTGACAGAGTCAATTGTGTCACATGATATGGGACGGAGGGAGTACCGAATTATAAACAACATATTGTACTCAACTGTAGAATAATGAGAACCATAATATATTTAATGTTGGAATAAAGTCAATATATTTTTGCAAAGAATGTTTTGTTGGAAAAGGATAAGGTTATAGTGAGAACTTTGTGAGGAATTTAGGAGGAAAGAATATTTGAGAGAAAAACTATTTCTATTCTTGTTTGCTTGCTTGGTTTGCAAATGACAAACTCTCTCCCCTTTTTATATACTTCAAAGCAGAGTTCTAGAAACATCATTGGATAATATTTTTTACACACTTCAAGAGATAGTTCTACACACTTCTCTCTAACTATATACGTTTAATACTGTTATTTCTTCATACTACCAATTTAGTCCTACACCACTCAATAAATTTCTTTAGGCTACATCACACTTATTAGTTAATTGGGCCTAACATTTGAATATTTCAATGAACCCCTATTCCTTCATTTACTCTGTTATCCTTAGTCTGCTGGCATTACACATTAAGGATGAATCAATAATATACTCAAGATAGATGATTTTAACGAATTTACAAGCGTCTTTAAAGTTGTAAAATTTAAACAATAATATTATGTTGACACCCTTTTTCCCTACTGATAAGCCGTAGTTTTTATTGTTTTTGGCATTTTAATTCAATAAGGTTTCGTTAGTTTTAGTCGTATTTCTTGAGCTATTTCACTACAAAAGATATGGTTTTCATTTCAGGTTGATTATCAAAGAAGCAAGATGGTTTGGTTGAAGTTTGAGCAAGAAAAGATCAAGAATGCATGAAGACATGGAGCAAGGTAGGGAGTAGAGCACGGTTTGTGCGTTTTTAGCATCAGACCGTGCGTTTTAGCGTGTTATGGAGTCATATCGTGTGCATCAAAGGGAATAAACCATGAACATATGCATGGTCCGTGCGTTTTGGCTTTAAAGGGGACCGTGCGTTCCCTGTGTGCATAAGCTGAAAAGTGCACAGTTTGAAACCCAGACCGTGCGTTTTTGCTATCACTGGAGCTGTTACAAAACCCTTTGATTTTCTTTGTTTTAAAACCTATAAAAAAGAGTTTAATGCCTTGTCTTGAGGTTTCAGGCTATAAATAGGTCCTCCATCAGACTTGTAATCATTTAGGAATGCTTGTAAACTTCATATAATGAGATCAGAGTTCTACATTTTGTTCTAAGTTCATTTTCTTTACTTTTTTTGCACTTTTACATTCTTGCTATTTACTTTTCTGTTCTTTACAATTTCAGCAATTTACATTCAGTCATTTGCAATTATGCAATTTATTTCTATGCCTTTCTACTTTAATCTTTTGTCTACTATGATCATGAGTGAGTATACCTTCTAGTCTTGGCACTGTTGGAATAGTCTAATAACTTAATCCTATTCAAACCAAGTCTATACATCTATTTTGTTTAAATTCTATTTTCTAATCTAATCTCATTGGTTTTAACCTCAGTAACAAGTATTAAACGAAGGACCGAAAGATGAAGTTTAATAGTTGTTATTTCATCATCTCAAATATCAAACGAATGACCGAAAGGTGAAATTTGATATTAGAATAAATGAGAATTAGACAATACAACACAAAACTTGATGGGAACACCCATATGAATAGTTTTGTGAAGTCTTGAGGCAATAAGATTCACGCTTAATGGGTCTCAATAATAACCAACCAGATTTAGTTGTTATTGAAATGCATTTATGTATTTCGAGAGAAAACATAAATTACCTAAGAGAATCTTGCTTTTAGAAAAGAATTTAACATGAGATTGAACAATAGATTTGGAATGTTTATGATGAAAAATAGATTTGGAATGTTTATGATTCGGCATTATGACAAAACCAATGATCCCATGACACTTTTTAATCTAAATTTTAAACAAGCAATTATAAAACCAACCAACTTAATCTTTTCAACTAATCAAAACTAAAAACAAGATTGATAATTACATATAACTCCATGTGGATGGATAATCTTTTTACTACTCGATAAAACCGTACGCTTGCGGATTCATATCACCTACCTTTATTATACACCCTATATAAAAGGACATTTTTGTAATTTTACCCATATAAAAGAGAGTTTTAGGTGTCATGGTGGTGAGGGTCAAATGACTACATGTCACATTTGTGACTAGTGGTAAAAGAATTGTATACCACCTAAGATGTGGTCAACTTATTACCACTCAAATTTAAATTGCAACCTCAGCAACATTTATATTTATTTACACATCAAAACACGTTTGGAGATTTCTATCACACCAAAAATGTTTAGGCAACTATAGATAAATCAATTCACGGATGTTTCATGGGCGCACTATATTCTTGAAGTGAGATTCCTAATTAGTTAGTTCAGCAACTACGTCATATATAGCTCTCACGATGACATCAGAAGTCAACATTCCTTTTAGTGTCTCCGAGCTACATGCATGCAAGAAAATTATTCAAAATATACGTGATATCAGACTGTGTTTGAACTTTGAACGTTGAATCCTAATTTTAAGTAAGAAAATGTTTCATGCACATCCCATATGAGATTTCACTTGAATATTATTGATGTTTTTAATGTATTTTAGGTGAGAGAATATATGAATAAATAATTAAAGTAAATTATTTAGAAAAGAGATGATACGATTGATTAAAATAGAGATAAAAACAAAAATACAAAAGGTCAAGCAAAATGGATGAACACCCTTTAATTTTTTTACATACTCATGTAACATTGATAGGTGTCAAAACTTGATTGGATGTAAACCTTATTTTATTTCTACTCATATACCATGTGGGGCCAAATTAGATGTTAAATTGATGGATGACCGTCTATATATAACTACTTCTAAAGATCAATAACACCCACGTGAAACCTCCTGTAAATGTGTATACACTTTGAAATAAAGAATAAAAGAGAGTGATGTGATTGATATTATATGTTGGTGATTTGATAGGAAGATAAATATAAGGTAAAATGGGATGTCTAATAAATGTATAAAATATGAGATATCATTGTTTTAATTTTTAAATATGAGTAATTTTGAAATTTCTAGAGGAAAGAAGGCGCGCACAACGGTATTGCTATTCACAATGAAAGTCATATTAGATAAAAATGTATATAAGTAGAATAGAAAATGTATTCATAATTCATAATGAGAATTATTTTTTACATTCCTATCTTTGAAAGTTATATATTAGACTAGTAGAAATAGGAAAGCCAAAAGATATCCACTTATTTGATAAATGTATTTCATGACACTTCCAATCTTCTAAGCAACTAAAAGAGAGTTTGGCACCCTCATAAAAAATGGCTACAATGAGTATTTGACTTTACATACACTATTTAATCTAGGATGAATAATAGAATACATGGACGATGATGTGAAGAAAGAACAAATTAAATTGCAGAAAAAAATATCCAAAAACTAAGAACAAGTGTCTTCTTTAATCAATTTCCTGGCATTATATGATGATTATGATCCATGATGAGAAGTATCTCTGAAACCCTAAGATTAGCATTGGTTTCATTGTTTGATGCAACAGCAGTAGCCCATTCACGCATCTTCATTTTCACCCACTCATCATTCATCTTCAAACTATTGTCAATCATCCGATGATTACCCAAACCAAGATCATTCTCAGACTTAGCCTGCGGCGGCGTTAAGCTCCGCCGCAATGCACAATAATTGATTCCACACTCCTTGCAATCCACACCAGCCATTGCATAGGCTTCAACTGACATTTCTATATACCTTCAAAACAATTAATTTAATTTAGAACAACTTAAAAAAATAAACAAATGAATTATTATTATTGGTACAAAACATGAGGGTACGTGCATGAATTCTATATATAGGACAATGTTATAACATATGGTTCTTTTTTGGCTGCTAAAAGGTTAATTAAAGAGTTCACGGGTTTTTCATGTGACTGAAAAGGTTATTCTTCATTTCGCCAGTTGATTCAATTTCAAATTTGTGACTCTGATTGCACGAGCGTTTCTAGCAACGGACATGAATGACTGTATTATTTATGGGGCCACGACCAAGACAAAAGAAAATATCTGTTGCATTGCAATGGTATAATTGTCTGACTAAAATAGTTAAATGAATCTCATAAATTTGATGTATGGTATTTTTATTATACACGTAATATTTTTTGAATTGGTATCTTCATATACACCTAATATTTTTTGAATTGGTATCTTCAAAGGAAAAATATTCATATAAGCAAATGATTGTGCTGAAGTGGTTAATAAATTGATAAATCGTTTTGAATAATCTAAATTTGATTTATGGTGAAACATTATTTGGAGGGTAGGAGTTTGAACCCCGAATTCCAAATTTCTCTTAACACTTAAATTGTGTGAATAAATTTTCTTAATTTATGTATTACTCCCTTTCGTTCTTTTCGAAGTATCGTTTGACTACGGATTTTATGTTTTTATTTAACGTTTTTTTAGAAACAAAAATTGCAGTGTGAACAGTATAATTAGCTAAACGCATTGCCCAAGCAAAGGGGCAAACAAATTTCGTAGGTCCTTATTCCACAATTGTACATAGTGGCATTGACAACAACATTTTAGACCATATCAGTTCATCAATAAATAAATAATATTTTGCATGTCAAACTATTGATTATACAGATTGACTAGTAGTACGGATTTCCAACATTTTGCTTGGGCAATGCGTTTAAGCTAATAAGAGAAAGATTTTCTATCGATGTTTCTCTTAAAATAAAAAAATAAATAAAAAAAAACTTCCATTCATGTAGTTCTTGTTAGATAGCATGACTCGTGTTATTGGACTTTTATCTTATTAGATTAGATTAATCCATTAAGTATTGTTATATCCTCTTTTAACATTTTGACATGTAATACCACTATAATCTTATTGAAACCCTAACTGTCATTGTTATTATCTCTGAAACCCTATATTATATTAACATGACATAATAATAAGATCATGTTCGATCCTCCTTGAACCACTTGTTGAGTTGATGATTGGTTTAGTTCAATTGAAAGAAAGAAAATTAATAGCCGTGATGTTTTGCTTGACTTATTGCTTCATGATGCACTTTTATTTTATTTTTTGGGTTGGTTGTGACGATGAGTATTTGACTTAACATAAATTCAAAGTACGTAAAAACAACAAATAAGGACAAATTAAATAAAAAATAAGAAATTCCAAAACCTAAGAACTTAATTTCCTCTTATATGACGATGATGATCCATAATAAGTAGTATCTCCGAAACTCTAAGATTAGCTTTAGTTTCATTGTTTGATGTAACTGCTCTAGCCCATTCCCTCATCTTCAATTTCACCCACTCATCATATGAGAGCAACTTAGAGGAATAAACACATGAATTATTATTGTGAATTACCCTATGAGTACCTAAACTAAGATCATCAGTCTGAGACTTAGCATGTGGTGGTGTTAAGCCCCCTTCCGATTCACAGTGATTGATTGCACATTCCTTGTCGTCCACACCAGCCATTGCTAATGCTTCAAGTGACATAACTTCTATACCTAAAGTTTGGTCGTGTTGCCTGAGATCTTGGAGTGTGCTGCTCGTCAACATAGATAGAAAATCCTAGTTTATCTTCTTAAAAAAAAACTTTTATACCTTCAGAAGTTTAAGTTAGAACAACTTTTGTTTTTACCAGAATTTAGAACAACTTAGAAAAACAAACAAAGGAATTATTTTCTTTAGAGGAAAACAAATGAATTATTTTTTTTGAGGAAGGAAAACAAATGAATTATTATTGGCACAAAACGTGATCGTATACATTATATATAACTAGGATAATCCGTTATGGATGTTTGAGTATTACTCTCATAGTTAGTTACTTTTTACAAATACTCTCGTTAGTTTGTTACATTGAAGCACTTTTCTCGTAATTATGTCCTTTCTCGGTTAGTCTTGTTTCAATAGAAACTAATTAATTAGTTTTATCTATTTTGAAAAAACTAAAGTTTGTTTTTTTAACAAAGTTTCTTTTTTTGTTACCTATGATAATGATTTCATGAATATTGATGTTATCTTTAACATCAATATTTAAATTGGATAGGCTTAATTGTAATTTTGGTTTCCTTATTTTCGTCATTTTGCAAAACCGGTTTCCCTATTTTAAAATTCGATAATTTTGGTCTCTCTATCAAATATTTTGTCTAAAATATTGTGGTATTATATGTATTAAATGAAGTTTTAAAGGGAATTTTGTTACAACTTTATTGTTGTTGATTTTTATCCATCTTCAGATCATATTCCACGACATTTAAAATTTATCACATCACATTTTTTTTTTGGAATAATTATCACATCACATTTTTATAGTTCAAAAATATGATGGAGAGACAAAAATTGTCGAATTTTAAAATAGGGGAACCAATTCTGCAAAATAGTTAAAATAGGAAGACCAAAATCGCAATTATGTCAATCTCATAAAAGAGTAATCTCAGCATTTAAATTTATGTCACACTCACACAATGTTAATCTAGTATCAGTTGAAGTCATAATTGAAGCCTTGATTTTTTTAAAGGAGTTTGAAGAAAGTTAAATTTTCTTTAACTTATGATTAATGTGAATTTGGGATAATTTTTATTTTGCTTTACAATTATTAAAAAATATGTGTACAATTGTTTGTTACGAGAGAGAGATAGATGTGCAAGAAAATATGAATTTGTTCGATAAAGAGAAAGTAACTAACAATTCTTTGTTATGAAAGAAAGATAATACATTAAATTTATTGGAAATAAAATGTGTGTGCAATAGAATATGAGTTATAAGATAGGCAACATTGAATTTTGTTTAGGTTAGTTAACATTGAGAGTTAAACTTTATATAACCGTATAGTTATTTATCCTTTAAAAAGTACACCATTACTTCTTTTTTTTGGTGTCGGGTCTCATACTGAGTTTTTCGAGGTTGAAGAGAGAAACTTTCAACCAAGTGACTTATCGGGAGACAGACATAGTATTTTTTTTCTTTTGGCAACAGTTGAAAAATGTTGCCATCGTATTAAAAATTGTTGCCTAGAAGAATATGGGGTGTTTTTCAGCCGTCTTCTATGTGAGCATTTTCTATTGTCTAAGGTGACGGTTTTTCTCGCTCCTTGCCAACACTTTTTTAAAGCATCACCAAAACAATTAAATAGGGGTGATTTTGGTCGAGGCATCTAAGGCAACATTTTTCAAATGTTGTCATACCTAGCAAGATTTCCAAGTTGTTCCTTAGATCCAAAACAGTAAAAACACTTAGGAAGCAACATTTTCCCATTATGTTCATCAATTGACGGTTTAATTTACAATTATTTTGTAAATATAATCAATTATAACTCAAACGAAAAATTGAACCAAATATAACATTCACCATAAAATTTATGTTAATAAAGTTGAGTTCATTTCAAATACACATAGTAAAAAAAATGTCTATCATTACTTTTTTTTTTTGTGAAGAGGAATGTCTATCATTACTTAATATTGTATGATTAATACTTTGAAGTATGAGTATACCAAAATGATAAAATACATAGTTTGTCCACCAAAATTGACCCTAGGAGAGTCGAACCTAAAACATTGAGAGGAATACACTTCAATGTCTCAAACCAACACCACACATGCTGACTCATATGAGTTGATGATATATACACACACTAACACATTAGTATTGACCATCTATTTAATATAATATATTTCAAAACTTGTTATTAATTTTTTTAATTGATATTGAATTTAATTTAAATTTTTTATTGATATAACTATTCTAAATGATAAGTACATTTAATTCATTATAATGTATTTGAAAGTCATGATAAGATTGATTAAAATAAATAGTCATGATAATACATATACTAAGTAGTCATGATAATACATATACTAAATTTTGAATATTGTCCATTGAACTACACCCAATTCAATTTTCATTTTTTATTCAACATATACTGTATTTAAATGTTTTCTATAATTCAAATTTTAAAAGAAATTTAAAATTTAATTTCTACTTTTAGTTACTAATATTTTGATTATAAAAAATGATCAAGATGAGCCGAAATTTCATTGTGATGCACTGTAACAAAGTCTGACCAATTTGAAACAAGGGACCAAATTCTACCAAAAAGGTCATGTGTGACAAATAAGTTATCCATGTTCTCATTCATGCCCCATACACCATTAAAAATCTCACTATCGATGTACTACTACTCATCAAATTTCATGTTACCTTTGAATGTCCTGAGTTAAATTCACTAATTAACATAGATTCATATCAATAAGAATATTCAATTACTTGACACATAATTTGAAGAAAAAAAACTACATTTAAAAACAATATGAAATTTTTGTTCATGGTGAGAAATTGATAGTATGCAGAACAATTAAATATGTGGACATTTTTTATCAAAAAAAAAATATGGACATTTCACCTTAAATTTTACTTGTAATTTTTTATTACCTTTTTCAATTTATTGTTGTAATAATTTAAATATAAATATACATATTTGTGGTTATCCATTGAACTAATTTATATGATTATTTTTATGTAGTTAATATGTATTTTATTGCATATAAATTTTCAATTTAATTTAATAACATTGTAACCAAAAAGTTCAATTTGATTTGTTGTAGTGGTTAAGCTTCTAACTATTCATTTTTCGAGCCCCACGGTGGGCGTTATGTTTTGACAAATTTTCTTCTGTCTCGGTGGTAAGGAAGTGTGATTTTCTTCTGAATGTCCAATGTTTGAGTCCCAACTCATCTCATTTCGGCATAGGATGGGGGTTTTGCGGAGTGCCAACCTAGTTGAGATGTCGTTGCTTCTCCTTGATACCTGTCCAATATCCTGGCTTAGCAAAACAAACAAAAAAATGTTCAATTTGATCACATGAAAAAGTTCAATTGTTACAAATTAAAATTTATTTAAGTGACTAAACTCAAATAATGATTAGTGTCAGTCTATTAAAAATAATTTCTTTTTGTCCAATTAAAAAATAAAATAAAAATAATTAAATAATGAGTAATAGACACCCAACGTGCTACCCAATAATCGACATGTGTCACAATATAATTAACAATATATAGACTCTTCAATAAAATAAACACTTGATTCAAAAAAATAAAATAATCACTTAATATTGAAATATTATTATAACTAAAGTATTGTAACATGCGTGAGGCATGCATTAAGAATTTAACACCCAAACTTTTCTCAAACCCAAATTGAATTCAAATGTAAGTACTTTGTAAAAACAATAACTTAAAACAAAGGTTTTGGTGACAAGTATTTCCCCACAAAGATAGACTAAGAGCTTGGTATATCCAGAAAAAAATCAACAAGCAATTCATTGTCATTCATCAACGATTCAATATCTGGAATATCTCCTGGGATTATAAAATCTGTTATGCATTTCATTGAATCATTCAAGTCGCTTTGACTTTCCTTTTTGCATAGATCTTGACTTGAAGTTTTTGCATCTTCAATATGAATGATCTCCGCCCTATTTTTTTTACTATCTTTTGTAGGTGCAAGGTCTTCAAATCTTGAAGCATGTCGTTTCCGTTTCCGTTGACTTTGTTGTGTTGTTTCTTTGGAACATATTGAGCTTTTCTTGATCTCATTGTTACCTATATATTATTCAAGTTTTTATTATTAGTCTATATATAAAAAATGATTAATTTAGTTAACATACATGAATCTGCAATAACAAAGAAGTTAGCATACATGAATAAATAAAATAACAGCTATATAGGATATTTAAGAAGCGTGTGTTAAACTACACTAACTTTAAGAAATTATTTGTAGAAAACCATCGTATCCAATAACTTAGTTCTTCGGAGAATGGTTTTAGAGGCAGAATAAAGCTTTCTCCAGAGATAAAAAAAAGAAATTAGCAATATAAAATAAAATAAGAATTTGAAAAATATATAATCTGTTGAATGTGAAAATTTGATTAAAAAAATATCAACTCACAAAATCCATGAAATTTAAAACTTAAAAAATACAGTAAATTTTCTGCATGTTGATAAGATTGAAAAGAAAGAAGAAAAAGAAAAACGATAGAAGGAAACTCCCTTGCCCTGATTTGTTAAATTCGTTCTAGATTTATGTCTTTAAAGAGTTAGGGTTCTCTTTTAAATTTTAATAGGGATAATTGATTGGTATTTTACAAATAATTAAATGGAAAAGCAGCTTTTAAATTTGATAATAAGTAATAGATACTCTTAAATCTTGATAGCTATTTTTTGTTCTTTTAGAGAATGATTGAAAGTCACGATAGAATTAGATTTTATTTTATTTTTTGACAGTCAAAAAATAAATTTTATTTTAAACTTTAGTTTAAAAATTGTGCACCGATTGTATAAAAATTTCTTAGACCCATCAACTTATAATTATGGTTCCTTAAAAAAAGGTTATAGTTATGGTGGAAAGGAGTATTTACTAACAACTATTTTATGAAAATTATATCAATTATATCTCACAATAATGATTTTTTTTTAGTGAAAAGTACTACAATGTTAGCACTGTAACACATCGCAGTCAATTATATATGATAAAGTCAAATATATATATATATATATATATATATATATATATATATATATATATATA
>Ga0099826_10000811_pt1 | contig 16764 bp, 6 predicted proteins | sample Mtrugardesep15_FD_76830 | JGI IMG/M metagenome (GOLD analysis project Ga0099826, IMG submission 76830) | Root nodule microbial communities of legume samples collected from California, USA - M. trunc garden sep15 | ecosystem: Host-associated > Plants > Roots > Nodule | place: USA: California... | reverse complement strand
CCACGCCTCAAAAATGTCACTGGAAATTGATTACTTGAATCATCATTTGTTTGTGATTTGTCCTTTCCTAAATAAGAAACTTTAAGGGGATTTTGAACAGAAAATCTGATGCTCATTGTCATGCGTATTTCTGTTTTTAAAGATAAAATAAAATAAAATGGTTGATGAGGTGCAACAATTAATTCAGTTGAATATATTGTTAATTTAGATCACATTGAAAATTGTGGTTAATCATGCGTATTTTTTGGAATTCCAATGATGAGTGACGTCATTTTTTAAAAGTAGAGTAGCTTGCGATCCTTTTCGTTGTCACGATCGAGATGAAGTCTTGATCAAAGGTTGTTTGACAAAAGCAATGAAAAATGAATATGTTTATTTAAAAATCTAAGCATCAAACTCATATTCATGTTTTCTTATATTCATTGAATTCACACCGATCATGTCATCATATTATCCACAAGTAAGAGGAGGACTATGAACTTCCATTTCAAAAGTGTAATGTTGATCGTTGTTAAAATTTTAAATAATTGTTTTGCATCAATTTATTAAAACCACCTATTAAAATGGTTTACGATAGAACTTGTCATATATTATGTAAAAGTGGGTTAAATATCTTTTTTTTTTCGTTACCGAAGCTAATACAAACTATAATAAAAATAGGACGACAAAAAGAAGCAGCAACTAAGGAATTATTCCCTAGAGAAGAAGGTTCCTATAGCATCGGACATGAGCAGGATGCAAATGCCATCAGGGGGAGACACATGGACTGTCAGGGCATAATCGGAAGTTGCTCGAAACTTGGCTAGAAAATCGGCACACTGGTTGCCCTCGTGTATCGTATGATGCAAAGAAACGGTGCTGGTATGAATCAAGTTTGTGATGTCTGGAATAAGAGTAGCATAAACATGGAAGTTCCCAACTGTTCCTGTGATGAGGGATATGCATATGAGAGAGTCAGAATAACAGACGAATTCATCAATACCCAAGTCCCGAATCAATATTAACCTTTGATAGATTACAGTGAGCTTCTCTAGAAGAATATATGTGGAGTTGGTGATAAATCCAGAGAAGCCTGAGGCAAAAACACCTGCACAGTTACGCATCAAACCACCTAAACCATCTCGTTGAGGCGTTCCTAAACAACTCCATCAACGTTAAGGATAACACATGAGTGAATCAAAAGATTCCACTTGATATATCGACCAGTTGCAGCAACAGAGGTGCTGGTAGCAAAGTTAACCTTGATAATTTTAGCCGAATTTTCAATGTTGAAAGAAAGACGTTGTCTCCAACTTTCATTGTTCAGACACATCATATTACGGTGTCTCCAAACCCACTAAACACCTGCTGAAAAAAAAAATTAGATTGAGAACCCATAACACCTTGTTTCAACCAATCATGCACACTTGTAATAGTGAAGAAATCCGAACTATAAATATATTTTTAGTTCTCATAATTTTCTTTTATCAATTTTAAATATATTTTATTTTTATATAAAACTTGTGCTTTTAGTTCTCTTGTAGGACTAAAAACATCCGTTTTTATGAAAGATATGGACTCCACAAAATTAATAGGGACTAAATTTCAAAGATAGACAATTTAACAAGGGTAAAAACATATTTGACACTATAAAAAGTATCTTTTAAAAAACATTATAATACAAACGAAACCTATATGGTAGGAGTTAGCTAGCACATTAGTACTTGTAAAGGCTAAGGAATGCTAGGCTTGATCATGGGACTATTATTGTTCTTTTCTCGTGTGCTAGATCATGCTAATACCGTATTAGTGTATTACTATATATAAACAAAGTAAGCAAAACATATGGTATACTATAGTGACAATTAAATAACCACAAATATGGTTATCTCTGACACAAGTAGCTTAATCTTTTACCTGAGAAAAAGAAAGGGATATGAGTTTCATTAAAATAAAAGCCTTTTCACTAAGAAAAAGATTGCTTGAATATGATGTTTTTTTACGTAATTGAATATGATATTTTTGTCAATGTTTATTCTGTTGTTACTATATATATATATTATTTTTTTTCTTTTCGTTTTTTCTATGTATTCTTTGAGCTATGGTGACATGCATGATCAATAATTAAATGACATTAATGGAATTTTTCTATTGTGTACTTAGATGACACTACCCAATATAAAATACACCAGTATCCCCTCTAGCATAATTAAGGACATGCATATTGGTTAATGATTTTTTTTTTTTACTTTAAAAGGGGGTCACTTTATGGTGGTGAACCTTTTATAACCTTATACACATTGTTTACAATTGTTTGTAATAATATAATCTTTCTACTTTAACCTAAAGTGATTCTTTGCTTTGTTGCAGTTGACTGAATGAAAATGTGCCAATTATATTTTAACCAACATAATAATATATACATAGCAGAATCTTCATCCAAAAAAATCTACATGCTAGAATCTTATTCTTATGATAAAATATTTAATTAACTACGTTTTGCTCCCATTTGTATATAGAACACATTACAGGAAGAATGAGCTAGCTTCTAGATTATCACTTTAATTAATTAAAACTTGCAATCACTTCACATATATGTGACCATAATCTTATTATAATACAAAAATAATAATTAGTCCAATAAATAGGTACAAAGCTAATCTAATTATTTTGATTACCATACCATGTCACACAGGTGTGAACTATATACCAATTTTACCAATAGGAAATCTGATTGGTTATTTTTAGTGAAAGTTATACATCTCCCTTGAAGGAAGTATTTTAATTTGTTAGGTCATAAGTTGAAAACACCAGAAGATTATTACATCGGACTAAGGACAAACACGAAAGTAATTTGAACACTGCAACTTCACCTAAAATTTGAAGGTGTTGGATATATGATTCCACTCTTTAATTATATGATGTTCAACATCTATTTTTCTATTGAATATGTGACTCTTACTCATACTTGATATACCAAAAATCTCCCCATCAACCGTGAGTCAATTTATATATGTATGTTTAACCTCACACGAAAGCTTTTTTCATATACACGCAGCTCAACAACCATTATCAGAAATACATTTAATACAAGGAGCTGGTCACCTTTAATAAAACCGTGCGCTCAAATACCATACACTTCAAATAATGAGGGGAGCCGTAAAGCCCGACCAATGATTATATTAGACAAAGAGCAACCACTCAAACGATTTGGAGACGAAATCTTCACCTAAAACTTTAAGACACTAGTATATAGGCCTTATGTATCACTTATATGATGCTTAACATTATATTTTTTTGTTTTATTTTATTTTATTAAATGTGAGACTCTTACCTCACCTATCAACTTAATTAAACATGTTTACTTTTTTTTTCTTTCTTTCTTTGGTATACAATTAGCAATAGAATTTTTAATTGCATTCTACTATTCTAGCATGCCTGCTGTGTGGATCAACTCTTCTTGGTACTTGAACAGTGCCATATTTATTCTTTTCATTCTTTTAAAAAAAATTGCGGTGTGAAGATGCTTAAAAGGAATGTGCGCATGGCATAATATTGAAACTGCAAAACTTGCTACTTTTGAAGATGGCAGTAAATAGAAAATGGCATCATGCTTTAGCAAAAAGGGAAAAGAGATTCTTATTGGTTCTGTTGTACAGAAATATAGAGGAAAGGACTACATGCTTAATAAATATCAAAAGAGAGAACCTGGCTGGCTCTACCTAGAAACTCTTTTTGTCAGACTCAAACGTACATGATTGCCACCAACAATGGCCTAAAATCTTCCTCTTTACAAATTGTTGCATGTGTGTTTATTACTTCTATGACAATTCATGGTGATGATAAGTTGACTATGTAACATATATACCTTAAGAAACATCCAATCAAAACATCTAATGGAGAATAAACGGCAAACAATCACTGCCTCAAAGCTGGAATGCAGAGAAAAACATCTTTGAGGGGCCAAGGTTAGATACAATAGTGTCAATGTGGGGTGTGTTTTTGTTTCACATTTGGAATCAATTAATAGAAAAATTTGTACATGGCCAGTCATCTCTTTTGTGAGCTAAGGGGTGATGAAAGAATTCTAATCAAGAGTTGCAAATTATTCAATTTCTAGAAACTAACATGATAACTAATATACTAACATTTTCCTATATTATATATAAAACAAAATGTAATTGAACCATCCAAGTGTTCAAATTTGATTAAGGGTGATCTAATTGATGTTAACCAACACGTTTTTGTGTTTCAATACCGATTTCGTTATAGCTCATCCTTATAAAACTGAATTTGTAAGGGTTGAGTTCGACCAACCAAAAAAATCAAATATGGTATCCAAGTTAATCCATTTAGGTCATCCATCATTTATCAAATAAAGCACTGTAGCATCTCCTTGCTCCCATTTGGTCGGCCGGTGATAAATTTGACGAACGCGCCAACACTACTAAAAAACATGCTTTTTGCGACGGACTTTTGTGAGGGGATATATTCCGTCGCAAATTGTGACGGATTTCGTGAGGGTTTTAATAATGATACCATACGCGATGGATTTTGTGACGGTTACACCCGTTGCTAAATTTATGTCACAAATTCGGTCAGCAATTTGAACGGATCAGGTTTTGGGAGGGATTTAGTGACGGTTTGATTCCATCTCTAAATATTCTGTCACTGTCGGAAAATCTCCTAATGCTTAGTGACGTCCTTTTATTCCGTCACAAAGAGATTTCACGTTTTTTCTATTAAATCATGCAAAAGTAATTTATTTAAAATTTATGGGTAGGCTAAGAATAGAACCCGTGACCTTTATTAAATAACATCACAAGGCATTTTACCACCAAGCCATAGTGACTCTTTTGTTCTTTAATTCAAATTGTATTATTTATTATGTTATGATAGATTTTTTGTTAAAAGACTTCCATTCTCTTCCACAGACAAACGCGTGAAACCCTCCATCATTTATTAATCCTTCCTTTTTCTTCTGAATCTCTGATCTCTGTGTACCTTTCCACCACTGCTCCTGGACACCCTTTCTCCTGGTTGGATTCGATCTTCATTCTACACAGACATTACTCCGTCTACACAGATCCGTATAATTACTCTTCTCTTCAACTCTTCTTCATTCCAAATCATGCTTCATTTCCAATGATTTCAACTTGCTTTCTTCTGGTGTCATTCTCTACAACATGGCAACTACTCTTTACTTCTATTTTTACCCTCCAATCTCATATTCATTAATTAACTATTCTTCTTTATCTTAATGTAGTGGGTTTTATCTCCAAAGTACTTTAACGTTCCACTTCCTATCACACTTACCATGATTCATATGAGTACAGATCCTACTGATAGGCGTATATGGATCCGTCCGGGACCACAATTAACGTAATATTTTTATAAGATTTTCTGTTTAATTCTATAATAACTTGTATCCTTGTATTTTACTACTTGGTTGATATTGTTTTTATAGGTTTGAGTATGCTATTTAACCCCCACGTGACATTACAAAGATTATGAAACGTCTGTTTCAAGGGACTTGGGTAACTTATGTAAAGATAAAGAAATATGACAAGGATCTTGCGGACTTGTGGTATAACGAGTTTCAGGTACTGTCCTTTTCTTCCTCCAACTTACGTTAAACCTTCTCGATGTTAGATTTGTCGCTCAATCCATTTTTTTATTTGGAATTGTCGGTTGAAGTTATATCTAGACATCATGTAATTTGCTGTTATAAAATATCTATAGGGAGACAACAATGTTTATCTATGTTTACGTATATATGTATGATTTTAACTAAAATTTAATTCCACGACTAATTCCTCTAAAAACATGTGAGTGAATGGTATTCTACTACTCTAGTAGATCATATTGAAAATAAAGTATAGTGAAGGCATGATATTTTATCATATAAAAACATGTGTCAGTGTCCGAAATCGACAGGGCACTGTCCCTCCAATATTAGAGAATTATAAATTCCTTTACTATGAGTACCCTGCTTTAACCCGCTTGTAATACTACCTCTGTCCCTAATTATAGGGCCCTTTTGAAAAAATAACGGGAATTAAGAAAATTGATAGTGGTAATAAATTTGTTTGTAATTACTATTGTTTTTACAATTTTATCCTTTAAGAGAGAGTTAGTTTATGGTTTCAAGATAGTATTTAATGTTGATTGAAGAAAAAAATATAAATAAATAGGGGGTATGTTGGTAAAAAAATTAATTAATGTATTTGGAAATACCAAAAGAGTCTTATAAACAGAGACAAAAAAATTTCTTAAAAGAGTCTTATAATTAGGGACGGAGGTAGTATATAACTTTGATCATGTAACAATTTTAAAATTAGGACCATATTCACTTTAGGCTAGTACTTATTGGTATTATATATGCTATAATTTTCTGAACTAATTGGATTATTTGAGACTAAACAACCATTTTAGTTTTTAAATTTGAAAAGGTTTGTTATTGTAGTCTTTAAATGTATCAAAACCACAAATATTCTTAAATATGTCTTTTGTTAGTTATGTTTTAATTTTATATTTCTCGAGTCAGTTTGGTTCCTTAAACTACAATCACCTACGTCAAAAACTTTTGTTGCTAGATGTAAATCTTTTTATTTTAGTAAAATAAATGTCCTGCTTTTTTTCTTTAACACTTTGGAACCATATGAATGGTTAGATTGTGAAATTATAAAATTAAGTTACTTGTTTGAAAGTGGAGTACTTGTTAGTCCATATCATGGGAATGTGAATAATGTTAATGTAACTTTAACTATTGTTGTGGTAGTTGGTTAGTAGGAATTTTTCATATAGTTACTAACTTTTAATTTACCTTGTTGTGAATGAACTCTTTGGAATTTGAATAATTTTTTTAGTAAGAAAATATTTATTTTCGACATTTTCTTAGAGATAAGGAAGATACTCCATTATTCTCTTATTATTTGATCTTCCTGCAACTTATGTTCGGCATTCTCAATGTTAGTTATGTCACTTAAAAGTCGTGTACTTCACTGTTATAAAATTGTTTACATGCCACATATACAACAATGTATATCTATGTTTGTGTATATATGTTTGATTTTAACTAAAATTTAGTCCCACCTCCTATTCCTCTTAAAAAATGTGGAGGCAAGGTAGTCTATTACTCTAGTAGTTAATATTGAAAAGAAGGTACAAGATTAAAATTTTATCTTTGCGGGGTAAGTCCTACGGGTTTAACTGTTATGTAGCTCCTAGTTTGATGTCCGGTTTATCCTATATTATTTACATTGCTTGTATTGCAGAGGATATATAAGTGGCTTTCTGAGCATGAGCATGAGCAAGACATAAAGAAGACGTATCATCATAATGCATTTGATGGGTACCAAAATACAATGTATCGGGTAGAAAATGAATAAACAAAGGGGAACAAATCCCTGTTGAATTGCGTGAAAAATTGGAAAGATAGTAAATTGAAGGACAAGGCAAAAGTTAATAAGCAAAATAGAAGATCATCTGATGATCCATTTCACACTTGTGGGTCAATTCCAACAACTGAGCTTTGTAAAAGATTAGTAAGTAAACAAATTATATTTGTAGGTAAAGCATAGTGATTTAAATTAATAATAATACTAATCTATTTATTTTGTACTATAGAAAACTGACTCAAAGATGACTTTAAGCTGTTGGGAGGTGTTTCAAAAGACACACAAAATGAAAGGTGATCCATCAAAGTGGGTATCCTCCAAATCTCAGATGGATGCGGTAAGTTACAAATTGATGAGATTATCATTTCTAGTATTTTGTAAAATAAACATAAAACAATTGAAAATACTTTAAAATTAGTATTTATAACTGTCCTCATCTTGTATTGATGCATGTTGCTATATTATAACTCTGCCATCATGTGATATAATTGTTTTTGTTATATAATCATGTATATTGTTGTATGTTGCTTGCTGTTGTGCTATAGTTTTTAATCTTATACATGTTATTATTGTTCATCAAGTTTTGACATATGAACATGACAATCTTATGTTTCTTCACTTGGGAAGAAGTCATGATAACTTAGTTATTACTTAAAAGCTAGTTTTAATTTGCTTAAGTTGTTATTGGTTGGTTTATATATGTTTAATTAAGGTAATTTTAGTAATTAATTTAATTTCAAATTTTTGTACGGACTTTTGAAAGGAACTCACATCAAACAGTGGGGGATGATGTGTCCAATGACCATCAGTCAGACAACTTCATCTTCTTAGACTTAGTTAGAGGAGTCGACAAGAAATGATGCATATATGGTTTGGGACCAGAGGCAGGAAAATACAAGTCTTCTTCATCTATATCATCTCACGACATCTAACCATCTGAATATGAGCATATGAGGACTGTAATTTCTAAAGTATCAGCTGAAAACATGGAACTCAAGGAGCGGTTGAAGACTAATGAGGAGTTGATTCATGTATCATAGGAGGAGTCACGTTTGCTTCGACAACAGTCGCAGGAGGACTCACGTTTGCTCAGAGAGTAGTTCCAGAAATTCATTGAGTCTTTTTCACAAGCCCATTCACATCTACCTCCATATTGACCTCATCCTTCGAGTTAGGATCCACATCCGTGTCCACCTACTTGATTATTTATCATATTATTTTGAGAATTTTATCATAACTTTTAGTTTCAAGTACAATGTTATAATACTATTTAGTAATAATTTCAAGGGTTAACAGTGCTATACCCCTATAATATAAGGCACTTTTGCTTTTTCCCCTATAAAAAAAAATTGGTTTACCCCCTGTAAAAAAAATTGTTTCGGAATACTCCCCTAATAGGACATTCAAAAACCAAATTATTATTTCCCCCCTAATAGGACATTCAAAAACCAAATTATTATTATTTTTCTTCAGAAATTTTGGTTTTTGAATGGCCTATTAGGGCGGTATTCCGAAACAATTTTTTTTTAAAGGGGTGTAAACCAAAAAAAATATTTTACAAGGGGTAAACCCGGAAATGACCTATATTACAGGGGGTAAAACACCATTAACCCTAATTTCAATATCAGGTCAATATATGTTTACCCCCTATAATATTAGCGATTTATGGTTTACCCCTGTAAAAAAAAATTAGATTCCAACCTTGTAATATAAAGTTTTTTTTTTTGACCTTTATGGCGTCAAATTACAAAATTTAAGGTACTTTCACCTCCTGTAATTTGAGATAATTTCGGTTTACCCCCTGCCATATCATCAATTTTGTACAGTCAAAACTTATGAAAGTCCAAAACCAAAAATCTTCAAATTTAAAGGTTGGAATTTAAACAATTTTTTTTACAGGGGGTAAACTGAAATTCGCTAATATTACAGGGGGTAAACATATATTAACCCTTCAATATATTTTGATGCAAAAGATAAATAGTGTGATTCTTGTGAATGCAACCAAAAAGGTTTTTTCATCCAATATTAATGTGAATTCTATGTATTTTGTTTTCTTAAAAGTTTTGATATTTGTGGTTCATCTTGTCTAATATTATTACAAAATTATTTTGAGTAAGATTTGGGAAATTTCCTAAACTTATTTGAATGCAAAAAAATAAAATAAATTATTTTAGACAAAATATTTGTCCAGCAAATTAGCGTTGGCTTGTACTGCGACGCTATTCAAATTTCCATAAATTTAGCGACGAAAGTATTCTCTCAGAAATTTGTAACCATTTTATCCCTCAAAAAGGAAGTATTGTGTCGACAATTTTTGATGGAAATATGGGTTTTAAATATCCATATTATGCGAGGTTTTGCATAGATTTTGGTTGTTTGCGACTGAACATAAACCGTCGCAAGTTGTGATGGATTTTGATTTTCCCTCGCTAACTTTTTCCGACACCCATTATTACGACGATTTTGGTGTTGCAAAATCCGTCAGAAAATCGTTTACGACGGAATTTAGCCTATTTTGCGACGATTTCCTGTTATCGCTAAAACCAAATTTTCTAGTAGTTCAAACTGTTTCTAAGTAATAAAGTAGTATTTATCATCTCCACACAGATTGTTGTTCAACTCTCCAATTTACCATACTTGTTTATAAAAAGCGGTAAAAGGGTTTATGGTTTTGCAAGTTTGAATTGTTTGAACAATGTGAGTGGTAGTTTGATTGCAGAAAATAAAATGGTTGATTATGATGTTTAGTGGTGATTAGGATTATTTGAATCCTCTCTATCTTCTTTAGTGGATTAATGTAAGGTTTAATACCAGTTATGACTTAATACTTTATAAACGATGGTTTTGATTATGAGATTGTGATATATCTATAGAATTGCTTATGGTAGTTGTGCCTAGATAAGGGCAGTAAAAAGCAAGTTCTCAAAGGATGAATAATAATCTAACAATCATACTTAACACCTTAATTAATTAAGATGATTAAGAAAAGTTTAATTTGTTCTTGTTTGGGTTAAAGCTTTGTCATCATTCTTATACTATAACCTAAGGGTCATGCATAAATATTTAGGGTTAAATATAAGCTTAAGGTCTAAAATCATTCCAACGTTCAGAACAATTGAAAATCATATAAGTCTTAAAACATATTTGAATAGAGAAATAATATATAAATTGGATCCAACAAATAAATACAAGTTGATCTTAGAACCCTAATCATAGAGTACATAGTTACTCAAGATATTCGAAAACAAACAAAGAAGAAATTACAAACATACTATAGAAAGAAAGAAAGAGAGGATGGAGCACATTTTACTACTCTTTGATTCTTGCCTTCACCTTTCACCCCAAGTTTTCTAAATAAAAGTGTGTGTAAGACTCGTTATTTATATACAAGTTTCCATGCCGGTTTGTAATATGCTTCTCGGCTTTTTCCACTAATCCAACTTGAAAAACAAGCAAAAGGAAAAAATTACTCAGAACCACGTGTCAGATCGCATGCCAGGAGGATAGTGGGGTGCACGGGACAACAATTTTGTGCCTTTATGGACTACCATGTGCCAAGGTCACATGAGGCGTTTCCTGGGGCACATAGCGTAGTCAAAAGTGCGGAAATTGTTGTTTTTCTTCCTTATTTGAGTGGTTTTCTTCCTTGCTTTTATCTTGGGACTTGGGTCATAATTTTTCCACATTGTATTATCTTCAAACACCTTCTCAAGATCCATTGTTCTTCATTCTCTATCTTCCATAACTCCATGAGATGTCTTGATTTTCCAAATTACATGATTTATCAATAAAAACACCTATGGAGTTGCCGGTTTATGGGAAGAAATAGAATTACAAGGACTAAAATCAAAACAATACAAAATATCCCTTAAACCATGAGAAAATATATCTAAAATGACCTCAGACTCTAACTAAATGACTAAAAAACGTAACTAAAATATGATCAAATATCATGTCATCATTAGGGCATAGTGTTACAACTACATTATTGATGTTGTGGTATTTCATCTTCAGATCTAATATCGATGGTACGACTCGTAGGGATGCTTAAGGGTGTCTCACCAATATGCACTTATAGACACAACTTGCAAGGAGTGACAAAAACTTGGATGCTCGTGGTTTTCTCTACGACTTTATCCCCAAACTTAGCTAAAAGATCCACAAACCCTCATGAGCGGTTTATGGATCTGTTAAACCCACATGACGTTCACACATTCTTGGAAAATTATTTCCTTGAAAGTATTGAGGGGAGAGTATTCGATGAAACGATGGTGGAATCCTTTACTTTTTTTCTCAGTCTCTGTCATCGTTACTTTATTTATCTCCGCTCTTATTGATCAATTTACCTTTCTCTATTGCTTTGGCCAGAAGTTTCTCCTTATAATTGATATATGGCTGGTCTCGGACAAGCATTATGCTCATGTTTTTTCTTGTACTTGGGCCAACTTCTCGTGAAACATGGAGTCCAACTGCATACCTTTTTCGAAGCTGAGGAATTTCACCCTGTCATGTTGGCTCCTCTCATTTCCATAGACTCCCTGATGAACCTTTCAGCATATTCTCAAAGGGTTTCCTTTTTTATTGTACTATGTCACTGACGTCCTCCATAGTCTTGGGTTGTTGCATCCTGGTGGTGAAATGCAAGGCAAACTTTACACACAACATTTTCCACGAATCAATTGAATTGTCCTCGAGGCCTTTAACCCATGTCATAGTTGCTTAGTGAGAACGAATATATTACACTTCACATGTCATTTTGCTTAGTGATAATCTACTACGATTTCAATGTGTTATGCATGTTCCTCTAGGTCCCCAAAACCATTGTATGACTGCGTATTGTGAGGTTTCTTGATGGCTTTTGACATGTGTAGTAGGTGATTTTCTTAGTGAAGCGTCTCTTGTGTTTATGATAAGTCTTGTCTGGAGAGTCATTCTTGTGTTTCCCTCAAGAGTGACGAGAATAACATGGATTTTTTCAAAGACTTCAGTATGGAGGAGAGTGATTACTTTCGCCATCGTATGAGCCATCGAAGGAAATGTCTCTTCGGTGATGTCGTGGAAGGCCCATATATTTGGATATTTGCATTGTTGCTCGTCCAAAGGTGGCGTAGGTTGCTATGTTATGTTCGACCATAATATTTTGGTTTCTCTTAGAGAACTCAATCTATGATGCTATCTCTGTAGGGATTTTTTATTGTTTTTCTTTGACACGAAGGGGTCTTGCATTTTTCTCTTGAATGAGGTTGAAGATAGTTATCATCATTTCCCCCGATTTTGGTGCTCCGACGGGTACAAGTTGGACTATGTTGACCTGGTGATTCAGATGTTAAGCAGTTAGGACCGTGAACGATGGCGGAGCCATGGCTGAATGAACATGAGGTTGTTCGAGAGTAGACAAGAAAGACAACACAATAAAAGGAGGACACATATAGAGTAGTTTGTTTTGTGGAACAAACGGTGAAGGGAGAAATGATGGGCAAACATGATGTTATTTGTTTCTTGAAGCGGATAGTGGCATAATCGGTAGTCGTTGAGATTCGATGATTTTTTCATTGAGCGGAAGAAGATTTGTCATAACGTACTAGTTAAGGAATATTGATTGTCGCGGCGTGTTCTTTACGCGCCAGGGATGAAGTCGTTTTGATGTCACCTCATGTGATGGGAGATTGGATGGTATTAGTTTGGATATGAAAAGTATGGATCGTAGAATAAAGAGATATGTACTTGCAGTGAGTACAATCTAGAAAACTAGGGTTTTTCAAATGTACTTGTAGTGAGCAAGGGAAAGGCGGTTTCGATACTAAGGAGAAAGGGTGCGCCCTGGAAAAGGAAAAATAAGCCATTGTAGAGGGCTAGCAGACCCTTAATAGAATATTGACGGTCCAAGATCCATGTTGGTGGCAGAGCATTCACTAGCAATTTTCTTAGCAAGAGATGGATGATAACCAACTATTGAGAAGGTAACAGAAAATGGTCAGGGCATTGCTAAAACGGCTACGATGATGGAATCATAAGAATCCCTGGGAAACGATCGAATTTTCTTTTCTTCTAGCACCAATGTTCCGAAGTAGACCAGTGTAGAGATGTGTTGACGAAGATTCTTGTGTTTGGGGAAACACAAGTGCAACAATGGAAAGATTTGAGTGTGGAGGAGGTTTTTCTGCAACAAGGAGAAAAAGACATGTAAAATAGGTTAGCACTCCGACACTCAAGTCAATGAGAGAAATGAAGAGGAAAATGTGTGAAAACGATGAAATTGTGATTGTACCTTGAGTGTGGCGTTGAGTTACGCTTTTATAGTCATAAATGTTGTGATCGTCCCCTAGAAACCCGATGTAGAATGCAAAAAGCTGTTAAAGATTGATCTGATGCCACGAAGTGACGATGTGAATTCCTGATCAGTGAGGCATGTGTAAGGTCGATGTGGTGTCTTGTTATGTGAGGATTATGGGTTAATGGACCTACTAGTATTGGATCGACGATGCAGACTTTTGTCAAGTCCAAGAAAAAAAAAATGTGCCAAAGAATAAGAATTATGCTCTTTACCCAACACAAATTGCTCGCTCCCAACTAAAAAGACCAAAATACCCTTTCGCATGTTAAGTCATGTTGCGTGTCTTAACTCATGCTAGTTATATCTCTGCGTGACTTAAGTCACGCACCTCTGGTCGGTGGCGTGAGTTAACTCACGCTGCTTTGGCCGGTGGTCTGAACTCAAGAACACGTTCTTTGGACTTTGGTCAAGTGATTTTAATTGATTTTACATGTTTTTTTTACTAAGTTTTATACAGTTTTTGACTATATTTATTGTAGTTATAACTTATGTTACAATCTCCCCCTAAAAATACACCTTCACACTTCACCATTTCCTCACACCATCATCTCACATTCTCTCCTCCTCACTCTCTCCCCCTATAAATCTCCTTCTAAATTTTTACCCTTTTGGGTAAAAAGAAACCAATCTTGGGGTAAAAAGAGGTCAATCAACTTAGGGCAAAAAGACATCAACCCTTGGGGTAAAAGTAAATCTGCTTCTTTTTACCCCAAAAACTTTTTACCGTGGGTAAAAAGAATCTTTTTGGGGTATAAAAAGAACGAGATTTAGATTTATCCCAACCCTTGATGATGTTTTTCCCCAAGATGATTGGTCTCTTTTTACCCCAAGGTGGGTCTCTTTTTACCCAAAAGAAGCAGATTTAGTAATTTCGAATAAAATGTATCAATTATTGTAAATGTATCAATGATATTAATAAAATGAGATGTTATATGTATTATCTTTGTTCCTTTCTTTTTATTTATATTTACATTTATTTTATGATTTTGTCATCTAAATAACATAATGTCTTCGAATACTAATTAAACCCAGCGTGAATTTGAATAAAGTTGTGTATGAATAAATTCAATAAAATTTGCGTATTAAATAAATTCGAATAAAGTTGCGTATGAATAAATGCGATAAAATTTGCGTATTAAATAAATTCGAATAAAGTTGCGTATGAATAAATTCGATAAAATTTGCGTTTTAAATCAATCGAATAAAGTCAGAAGTACACATAATCAATTCAAAAAATACACAATTTTATTTAGTTTTAATTTCATCTACATTACATTCTCCCTAAAGTGTCTTATACTTATCGTAGTGATTTGCAACTTTCGTTGAAAATTCAAAAGAATGAAGAGAACATAAAACATGTATTTTCCACAAAATCAACTATATATGTGATCATATCAAATTCCCTCATATAAGACGAGTCATCACATAAAGAATGAGGTGTATTCCGTGACACTCATCTTATATGAAGGAATTTGATATCATAACTTATATAGCTGATTATGCATAATACAATTTGTGTTCTCTTAATCTTTTGACTACATATCACTACATTCAGTATAACAAAATAAAGACACTACCTAAACATAGAACTTCCAGTTGAATGCTTGAGAGCTGTTGTTTAATAGGTTGGACCTGCTGTTTAACAGGTTTGACCTTATCCAACTTCAGAGGTAAGACAATTGTTGTAGTTGGAAGGTGCACTCGGAAGTGTGAATGCTACCTATTCACAATCTTCTGGTGGAATCAAACTGTTGAGAATATCTTCAGTTGATCTCTGCAATGTGACAAACATGTCTATCCATGGAACCATGTTGTGTTACCAAAAAATCGAGAACATACTCCTCACGTCGTCGTCGTTCTTTAATTCTAGCCAACTGAACGTTATTCTCCCGTCGTCCAACGTTGGACGTTCATACCAAATGCATTTCACCCTCCTTGTGTCTCCGGGGTTGAGTCCTTGGTTGATTTCATCCAGTTGATCATCGAGACATTTTAACGTGACATTAATGTACCGAACCTTGAACATCTGACGATTTCCACCGTTGAAGCGTACGCGAACACTGAACTGATCGGTCATTGTTTCAAACCTACACCTAAAAAATTAAATAATCAATGAAAAACTCATTCAAACATTTCATCAAACGCTTGAAGTGCAAATTATACATAAACCCTAAAACTCATAACTACAACATAAACATGCAAAAAATTTAACAAAATTAATCAACTTACATCTACTCTAAAAATGAATCATATACTCTTACTTGTAAATCTAGTGAAAAATTAAAATTATAAAAAAATAAACACACTAAAATTTAAATTAACCTAATAATCATAACTATAACATAAACATGCAAACATCATAACAGTTAAGCAATATAAGTCATATACATGTAACATTGTATCATTTCTTGCAAAAAAAATCAAAATTTAAGAGAAAAAATCTAACATATCAACATAAAAAGATTAATGGTGTTTGATTATGAAAACTTACTTGTTATTGGAGTGCTGCTTGATTTGAAGTTGAAGAATTTCGGATTTGGGTGATTTGAGAGAAATTTTTGAGTTTTTAGATGGGAAATGAGGAATTAGGTTCTGTGTGCCCTTTAAGACAATACGCAATGTGAGTTAAGTCACGCAGCGTGAGTTAACCCACACAAATTTAACACTAGCGCGAATTAACTTACGCATGGGGCATTTTGGTTTTTTTAGTTGGAAGCGAGCAAGAAATGTTGGGTAAAGAGCAGATTTTAGAGAATAAAGGTACATTTGGGATTCTTCCATTCAGGACTGTTCCTACGAATCCGAAGGCTCGACTCTGTAAGTGAAAAGAGGTCCTGTTAGACCCTCATTTTGGACCTAAAAATACTCATTCAAATTTCCCTGCTATTTTCTAATACTTTCAAATTCACCGTATTCTCTACTGTGCTTCAACTGCATACGTTACTGCTTCTGTCTTTTAATTTTTGCATAAAGACATATAAAAAGGGTATTTTGGTCATTTCCCGCAATGGAACCCATTTTCAGTCCCTGCATCTGTCTTTGAGTCTTTTT
>Ga0099826_10000810_pt1 | contig 16764 bp, 8 predicted proteins | sample Mtrugardesep15_FD_76830 | JGI IMG/M metagenome (GOLD analysis project Ga0099826, IMG submission 76830) | Root nodule microbial communities of legume samples collected from California, USA - M. trunc garden sep15 | ecosystem: Host-associated > Plants > Roots > Nodule | place: USA: California... | reverse complement strand
TACCGCAATTCAACGGGGTATTCTTCTGGCCATAGATGCAGGTATAGAAGACATGGTTTGTTACTCGGATTCAATGCTCTCCATTCAGCTCCTCACTACGCGTACCTCCACTTATCACGCATACGCTGTTCTAATTCAAGATATTAAGGACCTCTTGTCAACAAGGAATTTCTCCATCCACCATTGTCTCAGAGAAGGAAACCAATGTGCAGATTTTCTAGTCAAGCTCGGTGCCACATCAAATGAAGAATTTTCTACTTATGATACTGCACCCAACGACCTTATTCCGCTGATCAGGAACGACGAAATGGGCGTTCTGTTTCCAAGAGCTTAGGCTCTTTCTTGCTGTTTTTCTTTTCCTGTTGTCCTTTTCATTTTCCTTTTTTAGCTTTATCACCAAAAAAAATACGTTGATGTTATTCATATTCTTATTCTATTACTGTATATTGTGCTCATTTGAAACTTTGACAGGTGACAAAGGAGAAGCTGTTGGATGCAGTAACAGGCCATGTACTAGGAGAAGCTGTAATGATTGCTACTTTCTGATTTATTCACTGCCATCTTAACAAGGCCATTAAGATTAGTCCAAAGAATATTCACCTATATTATTTCTGCTTTTGTAGTTTTTTTTTTGTTGTGTGTGTTTATTATTACCTTGCATGTATTTTGTCAAGTTTTGTGAAATACTATAAATCTTTACAGGACCTGAAGTCAAGCAGCTTTGAATTCCTTTAACTTTATACAAAAGGAAAATACTAATAATTGCTCATTTTTTTCTAGCTATATTAGAAAAAGTGGAAAATGAATTTAATGGGTCCATTTTGAGTATTAACAAGGAGTATTTATATTATGAGAATAAAAACTTTGTTATTTATATAAGTGTTTATATTTGGGAATAATTTTCTTTTTTCTGAAAGTATCCTTATAATTAAGGATAGAGAAATGCTAACCGGTGCCACCGGGATACTGATTAAGGATATAAAAAAGGAAATTATATAGTAGTTAATGTATTGAAATTGTGTAATGAATTGATAATAATGTCAAAAACAGCTACTTTTTATGGAAATAATTCTCTTTTATGGTATACTTAACCAATGCCTCAGAGAGACACCCGACCTTAAGGATAGAGGAAGTATAATTAATCTACATAGGTTGAGCCATCGAAGATCAATCGGTTGGTAAGAAATTAATTTATAATCCTAAAATTAGGTTTAACTTTCATGAAGATATGAAGAGTGGGTAACGTAGAAAGGAATCTAAAAGTCTATTAAATGGATGGCCCCAAAAAAATGTTAACACAGCTCATTTCACACAAATATCAGATTAATTTATCATATTATCTTATAAAATATTATTGTATTTATGTCATAAATATAAACTAAACAAAATTAACTCGAGACCAATAAGGTTTGTTCAAAACAGTTGGTTTCATTCTATGATTCTTTTTGTGAAATTTATATACTGAGAAATTATGAGTTTGCAAAAGTGATTTTTCCATAAGATAATTTAGAGATTATTTTATATAGATTTTTTGAAAAATCAGAATCTATTTTGTGTTTGTTTACGATAAATAAAATAAAATAGATGAACCTCAAATCCATAATAAATTACGTCCAAATCAAAGCTCTCTCATACTAAAAAAAATTAATTAAAGAAGAAAAAAGGAAAAGAAAAAATAATTAAAGAAAAAGTTGAGTATTTCATTTATTTATAATTAATACTTATTTATATGAAGTATATAAAAAAAATTGGCCCCCAAATTTTCGAGGCGCAACTCAGTAGAGTTGTTTCTATCCCCTAAGGGCTGACCCTGTTCGTTAACCAACCTATAGAATTTTATCAAGTTATTTATAACCAGCAGGAGATGACAACTCCAAGATAACAACCATTAGCAGAACATTATAGATTAATGAAAGTAATAAATTGTTAGAACAAAATTGGTTTGTACAATTTCTCCAAGGTTTTAATGATAACAAAGTATTATAGAACAATTGGATATGCTAATATATGTTCAAGTGTGTATGACCATAGATTAAAATTTAACAAGGTCTGAACATGTATAAGAGCATCAGAAGTATAAGAGAAGCTCAAAGACTATGGTCGAAGATCTGAAGAAAGGTCAACCAGAAGTCATCGCCTTGGATAAAAAAAATGATACTACTCAGAAAGATCTTTTAGATATTTGAAGGAAATCGTGACACGATTTCTCAGACTGTGACACGATTTCTCATATCGTGACATGATTTTGGGCGTTGATGTCTTGCCTATTTCAGCTGAAACTTTTTCCATAAATAAGGGTTTTGAATTTTGGAGATCTGAAACACGATTTTGAGAGCAAAAGATTGAAGAGGTGGCCATTCCATCAACCTCGTAGTCGATATGTGTATGTTTTTAATGCTGAGAATGATTATGTTATTTGTAATTTCAATTATGAGTAGCTAAATCATTACCAAGTCTGAAGATAAATCTGATGTAAACCTGTTTGAAACAAGTGGTTGTGAAACTCTATTGCTTATGACTATCAATCAAGTTTTATTCAATTCAATTTCTCTTGATGCTTTTTATATACTAATAATATATAACATCAATAATTCGTGAGAATGAATGACTACTAATCATAGCTTTCAACTTAGAGCTAATTGAATTGTTTAGATAAACAGGGTTAGTCTATTAATAGATAATCGTTTGTTTGTAATACTAGGTTAACACTTTTAATACCTTCGGGGAATATTTGACCACCTAAGTAATTAGGAGCTGTAATCCAAGAAGAGGGTTCCAACTAAGGGATTGATAAAAACTACTTTTGTTAATCATCTTAAAACTAAAGGAGTATTCATATAAAATAGGTGCAGTTTACCAAACAATCGAAATCAGAGGATTCAAAAGACCTAATCCATCTATCTCCTATATTTTCATAACTACTTTTTAACAGTTTTCTTACTTTTTATGCAATCAAATCAACTGCTTAGGGCAATCCTAAATTCTATACATCTGAATTATTAACCATATTGCTAAATTGAGATTAACAGAGTCCTAAAAAATACGAACTTTAAATTATTACTTCGATAGTTTTAATACATTTACTAAATTTCTATTAGATATGTTAATTTAAAAATAAGACCAAAAACTCTCACTACCGGAAATATTCAAAATTCCTGCGGAATTACCTACGGATTTTGTGTAAAATTCCGCAGGAAACCGTTTTCCTACGGATTTTTCCTAGGATTAATGTGCCCAGCTAATACCTCCGTAGGTAATTGTTTCCTGAGGATTTTGAAAGCTGCAGAAAAATGCAACGCCGAGAACATGTTCGACGAACCTGGTTGAAGGAATTGACTAGAACTGCGAATATACCAGATGCGCTTAAGCAAACCAGATTAATGAAGGTGATTGAAGAAATCCATTTTGGATGCATTTCATAGATTTTGGGGTTTCTTGCGAGTGAAAGGCGTTTAAGATATGAAGGAACAGATCTATGTACGTATGGTTTTTCTTTTTTGAGTAAAAGTATGATTTTTTTTTTTTATAATTCAAATGGCTTATCTCATCATTGTATATTGTCAAAAAAAAATTTGAGTAAACGTATGATTTTATTTTTATAATTCAAATGGCTTATCTCATTATTGTATATAGTCAAATTTATATTTATACAAGTAAAAATAAAATGAATGGAATCAATCTTAGATGCTTATATAAGAATAAAGGATATTTTGAAAAGATATTTTATTATATGTATATATTGTATAAACGTTGAAAATGAAATTAATATTTTGGAAATAAAAATTAATTTAATAATATATGTAAGATATATGAAATTAATAAATTTAAATTACTAAATGCTTTTTTTAATAAATTAAATTAGTAAATTCTAAATACTTAAATATTAATATATAATTTCTTTCGGTATAATAATATATGGAGATTCGGTCCCGTGGATCTTCTATGGCGGAAGGAAGTCCCACCTAAGGTTATGGTTTTAGCTTGGTGTCTTTTTCGGGATAGATTACCAACTAAAACGAATCTTTTTCGAAGATGCACTATCCAGGCTGAGGATCAGGTGCATATTAACGGTTGTGTTCTTCATGAATCAGTTGTTCACTTGTTCTTGTCTTGCAGCTTTTTTGGTCAGATTTGACAACATGTTCGTAATTGGTTGGGTATTTATTCTATGGTCCTTCAACTATTGTGGCTCATTTTCTACAACTTCTACTTCAACTATCAACCATCTTTTATAAACTATAAGTAATTAGCCATCAACTATAAACTATAAACTATCAACTGTCTTTTGTTTTTTTATTGTCAGAAATCTAATTGTCAATTTTTAAATGAAGATGAGAAAATAGTTAAATTGACTTTACAAATACACAATATATATATATATATATATATATATATATATATCAAAGTATTATACTCCACATACATTTTTAAGTCTTTTTGTTGATATTTGTAGTCTAATGTCAAAATATTTCAACTTATATTTTTTTTTAAAAGAATCAAAATATTTTAACATTGAATATGAACAAAAAAAATATTAAGTACAATCGACAGTAATAGTTTGATATTTTATTTGCATATGTGTTAATTCGTACTTAAATCTAAAATTATAAGGTCCATATTCAATATAAAAAATTAATAAACTAAAAGAAAAAAGAAAAATACAAAATATCAAATCGCAGAAAAATCCGTAGGAAACTTAATATGGTAAACCGCAGTAAAATCCGCAGTAATACCTGCAAAATTTCTTAAGGAAACACTGAAATAATATTCGTAAATAATTTCGCAGGAAAATCATCAGCAAAGTATCTGGATTCGCAGGAAACTTCGTATGACTTAGCGCTATTCGCAGCAAAATCCTCAGGTATTCCAGTGGATATTTTTCTGCGTGAAAATCCGCAGGAAAAACGAGAGATTCTAGTAGTGTCTTAAGTAATATATCATTAAGTGTATCTAGATTAATATCAGAATAAAACAGTTTTTTCCTTAGGGAATCAAAATAAAACAGCTGACAACACGTTAACAAGATGTTAGGCAGAGAACGGTATGCATGTGTGTCAATATCTAGATTAAGCAATTGGGTTGATGTATAAAGTTTTAAAAGGCTCTATATCTAGATTTTGGAGTTGTATCCTCTTGGTTTCCTTTTTCCTCTTTTCGGAGTTATAAAGCTTTCCTTTGGGTTTTCGGTTTAATTATGATGTTTATAATTATAAATCAACTTATATATATATTTCAATTTTGAATGAAACACTGTCACTATAATTCTCAATGACACTGTTTTATTTAAACTTCATAGAATGTTTCTTCAAAGTTATAATACATATCATCACACACACACAAAGGAGTAAACACAAAGTACAACTTAAATGGAAATAGAAAACATTATTTCAATAATTATCACAATCCCTATCACTGATGTTATCACCACCTTAAAATTCTGTATGTTTGTCCTCTATCAGTTGCATATTCAAAATACATCCTTCGGAAGATTCGACAGAGAATTTTGTCTGCAAGTTTCCAATAACCTACTCTCCATTTCTTCCAAAACAAGAGGGGACCAATGATGATTCCAAGCCCAAAAACAAATCCTAACTCCACACTTAAAAAATTCCAGTCAATTGAACAAGCTAACCTTTCACAAGCTGGTTGTATGGGCAGATCATCCTTCCTTTTACCATTTGGTTTTTCAGGCAGTGGAGGTCCATATAGCCCCTTGTTTCCTTCAAATGAAGCCGCTTGAAATGACTGAAGTTGAGTTCCTGTCGGGATCTTTCCAACCAAATGATTTAAGGATAGGTTCAAATAAGAAAGGAATGACAAGTTTGCAAGTTGCACAGGTATTACACCAACCAAGGAGTTATTTGAAAGGTCTAATGACTCTAACTGTTTCAGGTTCCCGATAGTTGATGGGATTTCACCAGAGATACCATTGTTCGAAAAGTTGAGAACATGGATTGCTTTGAATTCCATCAGCACCTGTGGTATTGGTCCTTCAAAATGATTGGATGAGAAATCAATGGCTGTGAAGATTGCTAGAATTTTAACCAACTTCAGTTGCTGACCTTTAATAGAAACCGTCACACTATCCTGATAATATGAGCAGTCTTTGTTTCGCGTGTGGATGAAGTCTGATATGACATCATCTTCATCTTGCATCATTCTATCCCATGTTGCGAAGTATTTTTCTTGTAATTTACCATTGAAATTGTTGAAAGAAATGTCCACAATCTGAAGCATTTTCCAATGCTTATCTGCTTGTGAATGTGAACATTCTATGGTTCCATGAAACTTGTTGTTCCGTAAAACCAATACACTAAGAATTGGTATGTTTTTCAAAAAACATGGAAAGCCACAAAGAATTTGATTTGATCCAATGTCTAACACCTTTAATGATGAGCAGTGGGAAAGAGACTTCGGAAGCGGCCCATGTAAGTGATTCCCATTGATATTCAAAGTCCTTACAACACAAGAAGCAGGAAACATATCTGGTATAGAGCCAGTGAGATTGTTTTTACTCAAATTTATAACCTCAATGGTACCAGCCATTGTCATTAAACATGCGGGCATTGTTCCAGAAATTTTATTAATGGAAAGATCAAGCACTTGAAGATTTGAAGCATTGCAGAGGGAATGAGGGAAACTTCCGTGTATGTTATTATTTGAGAGAGATAGAAACAATGTGGAAGACAGGTAATTACCAATATCTTGTGGGATGACAGAAAAATTGTTGGTTGAGTAATCCAAATAAATAGCAGATTGATGAAACATGGGTATTGGTCCTTGAAGCTGGTTGTTATGAAGGTCAAGAAGTATAAGGTTGGGAATATGATTCGTCATTGGTCTTTGAAAGTTAGTAAAAAAATTGTGAGAAATATTTAGCTTATCAAGGTATGGTAGTTTCCAAATCCAGTTTGGTACTAGTCCATGAATTTGGTTATCTGAAAGGTCTAGAGAGCCCAATCCGGATTGGTTAATCAAGAAACTAGGAAATGTTTTAAAGTTGCAGGATGCCAAACCTAAAACATTAATGTTGGGAACAGAAAGTAAATCATAATTTGTAGCATTCCAACTGATTGATAAGTTGTTGTATGAAAGATGTAGTTCACTTAAACTTGTAAGGCCAAAAAGTTCATCTAATTGGACGGATCCAGTGAACTTGTTAGAGGAAAGATCAATGCGATAAAGTGAACCAAGCTGCAATATAGATATTGGAAAAGGCCCTGATAGATCATTGCTTCCTAATTCAAGGGATTCTAATATAGAGGTAGATATGATTGTGAATTCTTCAAGTTTACTAAAGTGGTTGAATGAAAGTCGGATACTTTTCAGATACGGGAGTGTAAAAAGGACTGACGAAATGCTACCATTGATAGAATTATAACTCAAGTCAAGGTTAACAAGATTCAGCAGTCCTTCAATGTGAAAAGAGGTTGAAACCTCACCACTTAAACTATTATAAGATAGGTCTATGTGGTTAAGGTTTTTGGCCATACTAAATGATGGTATCGGACCTGTGAAACTGTTATATGACAAATCCAAGTAACTTAATTCTGTTAGGTTTGAAAATGAATTGGGAAGTGTTCCATTAAATTGAGAATTAGAAAGATCCAATTCATATAAGTGACTCATGTTACCAATGATGTGTGGAATTGCTCCAGAGAAGTTTGTGAAACTTACCCTTAAGGTGTGCAGAGATCCACTCAGCTGAATATCTGGAAATGAACCATGGAGATTGTTGTTGTGTGCTAAGTCAATAACGGAGAGTTTTTCAATCTGAAAGATCTTCTGTGGAAATGTACCTGTTAATCCACAAGATGTAAGACTAAGGGTGGTTAGGTTTTTAAAATTGGCAAATGTTTCTGGAACGGGGGAAGAAAAATTGTTCCTATCAAGAATAATGACCGATAGGTATTTTAGTCTTGATAGGGAAGAATCAAGTGGCCCTGCTAGATCACAGTTATACATGCTCAACTCTTGTAGTTCACGCAGCGGCAACAAAGCATTGCTCCATTCAGGTCCCTCAGATGTTAGCGTTATACCTTCTAAATACAGTTGCCTAATCTTGGTAAGATTTTGGACAAACTTTTGTAGATTTTGGTTTTTCATTGTCAACACGTTCTTTATCGCATCTTTAGGTCCAGAGATATGAAGAGTAATCAAATTTGTAAGTTGTGAAATCTCTATAGGAATCTCACCTTGAAAGCTTGCGTGTGAAAAATTAAGATAATTCAACATCACCAACTTGCTGAATCCTGATGGAATGACAGTTTCGAACAAGTTATAAGCCAAATTCAGTTTCTGGAGATGATTGAGACTGAAAAGACTACTTGAACTATCAAATCCACCATGGATATGTTCTTCACTTAAGTCGAGGCCAATCACTTTCCCTCTACTGTCACAAGTTACACCACTCCAATTGCAGCAAGCAATGCTTTGATTCCACATCTTCAATTTAGTGGAACCTTTTGGGTTAAATGTGAGGTTATTTTTTAATTGGATCAACAATGATTGTTGATCCTCAAAAGAGATTTGGAAACTATCATATATGCAGTAATAGCAGAGAAGGAAGGAAAACAATGACACTAATGTAATTTTCATTGTTAATGTTAATTACTTAGTGTCAATTACACAACACAAGACAAAACTGAGAAGACATAGGGGACAAATGACGGTCTTATAAAGCTGTGGACACAAGAGAAGTTTTGTTGAACAAGACCCGTAAAGTTGCAAGTCATGCAATGCAATGGGAACTAAACATTGCATCATTTCAAAGTAAACCACATCATTGGCCAAAGTAACTTGACCCATAAAATTAATCTCTCTTTGCCAGTTTTTCTCTGGAAAACTTTGATTACTAAAAGTGAAAAATGTGTTATGGAATACATTTTTGAAGTTCCATTAGGTTACATTAATCTTGACTTCCAAGTCTTCCATTAATTTTGCATAAGAGTGTGTTAACCATTGAGAAAATATATATGTTGCTATAATCATTGCTGTATAGAATTGATCACATTTTGTTTTCAAATTCTCGTTGGGTTAGTTAGTTATTCACTTGGCCTTTAACAATAATAACTAAGAATCCGTTAATATTCCATCAGCTTGACCAATAAAGCATGAATGCAGCACATCATGTTTATAGTGGTTTATGAATTTCTATCTAACTATCTTTCATTGATATACATTATTCTTTTGGTACATGAACCCGTCCATTTCCATAATTGATAGTTTAATTATTATTATTTTTCATATTATAAGCATAATTGTTTCATGTTCTCTATTGTTGTCAGACACACGTCGGTGTTCTACAGACATCGACAGATATAATTACATTAAATTATGTTATTTTTTCAAATTATTATAGATGATAGACGTGTTGGTGCCTATATCGTGTTTGTATCAATGCTTGATAGATTGTGGCAGACAAAAATATCTCCGTGAAAGAGCAATGCACCTTCAAAATATCTTATAGAATCCTCCTTGCTATTTTTTCTTCTAACAAGCCTTTTGTGCAACACAAATATGTGAGGTTTTATTATTTTGCCAGAAGTCCTTAGCCAAATTACTTTCATGAATTATGGTTCTGGCCATTTATTGTAAAGATATGTTCTTTCTCTCTACAACCTCATTATGTTGTGGAGTTCTAGAAGAAGATAACTCATGGATAATTCCATGGTTTTCACAAAAAGATTCAAATGGCTCATTGTCAAAGGAAAATCCACTAGAAATAAGTTTCGATGGAAAAAAAGTTATAGTTTTGGGTTTTTCGCAGTAAAATCCATAGGACAAAAGTTTATTTGCATGCACTACAACCACGCCAATGTATATTTTAGTATATATTGGAGAAAAACCCAATTCCCACATGGGATAGAAATTGTGGTTGGGTTCAACACAACCTCACAAAACTGGTGAGGATTGTCCCCACTTATAAACACATGTTCATGCTATTGTCCAAAGTAAAACTCTTTAACAATATATATTTTTCAAAAGTGGATTATTTAAGTAAAAAATCCCATATCATCGTTGAAAAGTAAACACAAAGAACAACATAAAGTGGAAATGAAGACATTGTTCTCTAGTTATCAAAATCAGTACCACCAATGTTATCACTAGGAGTGGAAATTGGTTGGACTTACTTAGGATTTAAATAGGTCTAGGTGTGATTTGTAGTTTGTCATAAGTTTATTTTTAGGTTTAAGTATGACCTTTTTAAAAGTCTGTTATCACTTGTCAGCCTGCTTAAAGATCTATTTCACATGAACATATTAAAATAAATAATATGATCTATGTTTAAACAGATTAATGAGATAATATATGACAATAAGATTATAACTTTGTTTTGATATTTAACTAGATATCTTAGAAAATTTGACAATATATAATACAATATATAATACTCCCTCCATCTGCAACAGAATGAGCATCATCAACAAAATTATCAACTTTCACATTTATGCTAGGGAGTAGCACCTCCAAAAATAGAAAGCTAAAAAAAGGATACCTTCAAATACTATAAATTCAGATTGAAGATGAAAATGGAAGACCTTTCCCTTCAGATAGATAAATAAATTGCGGAAGTTTCAAATTTCATAATAATCATGTTAATACTTCCCACTAAGTGGATCGGATCTCTCTTGAGAATTTTAGGACCTTTTACAGCCAATTTAATGACATATTTCCTAATTTATTGTCTAAAATCACACAAATCGGTTACCGATATTTGTCGGATAACAACTTTACTGGTTCTGTGCCAACATTTGGCATGGCCAAAAAAGTTCAGACATTTCAGAGAACGGTTCAAGTGGTGCAATCAAACGGTCTTTTCACTTTGAAGGAATGCAAAATCTTGCAAGCATTGACTTGAATTATAATTCTTCAAGTGATATGCATAACAACCAACTGGTAGTGCCAATACACGTTTCTGCAACTTCATGACGAAATTTCTCTTAGGGTGTGTTTGGATTGAGGGTTTAGGAGGGGAAGGGAGGGGAGGATTTACTTTTCTTTTTTAAATTACAAACTATATAACATGTTTTTCTAAAATAAATTAAGTGTGATTGAAGTATTATATGATTGTTTATGATGTTAATATGTTACCTTTTTAAAAAACATTTCATAGTGTCCGTGATTTAAAAATGAAAAGTGAAACCTCCCCTCCTTTCCCCTCCTAAACCCTCCATCCAAACACACCCTTAAAATTTGTCTCTTTATAATCTGTGTCTGCAACTTTACATATTTCCTAATTTGAATTATAAGGGTCTTTCTTTTGTATGTGCTACAACTTTATAAGACCAGTCTTCAAAAATTTATCCTGAACAAAGGAAACCAAAAGATCAAGTCATGGTTTCAACTGAGAATGTAAATTTTGGTACATGACATAGTTCATTACCATAATTGAAAGTTTAAGTTCAACTTTTCATATTAAGAATAATATTTTCGTGTCCTCCATTGGGGCAGAGAATTAATCTTGTTTACTTTGATTGGAAATACAATAACAGTGAATAGAATGAAAGTCGAATTTCATATACTATTATGCTGATTAAAATTCGACTTCTATAGCTTGCATTAGTATTAAGTGTAGCTGGCTTCATTTAGAGTTATATGCTGTTGGTTTCCTTTTAATTATTTTTTAAATTTATAAAGCTCACTCCCAATGACACTGTTTTGTTTAAACTTTTTAGAATGTTTCTTCAAAGATATAATACATATCATCGCACAAATGAGTAAACAGTACGACTAATATGGAAATAAAAACATTATTTCAATAATTATCACAATCCCTAGCACTAATGTAATTATCACCACCTTAAAATTCTGTGTGTCTGTCCTCTATCAGTTGCATATTCAAAATACATCCTCCGGAAGATCCAACGGAGAATTTTGTCTACGAGTTTCCAATAACTTACTCTCCATTTCTTCCAAAACAAGAGGGGAGTGATGATGACTCCGAGCCCAAAAACAAATCCCAACTCCACACTTATAAAATTCCAGTCAACTGAACAAGCTAACCTTTCACATGCTGGCTGTTGGTGCAACTCATCCTGCTTTTTACCATTTGGTGTTTCATTCAATGGAGGACCATATAGCCTTTCGTTTCCTTCAAATGAAGAAGCCTGAAATGACTGAAGTTGAGTACCTGTTGGGATCTTCCCAACCAAATGATCGAAGAAAAGGTTCAAATAAGAAAGGAATGACATGCTTGCAAGTTGCAGAGGAATTTCACCAACAAAAGAGTTATTTGAGAGGTCCAAGGACTCTAATTGTATCAGGTTCCCAATAGTTGACAGGATTTCATCGGAGAAAGCATTGTTTGAAAAGTTGAGAACATGGATTGCTTTGAATTCCATTAGCACCTCTGGTATTGGTCCTTCAAAATGATTGGATGAGAAACCAATGGCTGTAAAGATTGTTAGAATTTTACCAAACTTCATTTGTTGACCTTTAGTGGAAACTGTCACACTATCTTGGAAATAGGAGATGTTCTTTCCCACGTAGATGAAGTCTGATATAGAATCATTTTCATTATGCATCATTTTTTCCCATGTTGTGAAATATTTTTCCGGTAATTTTCCATTGAAATTGTTGAAAGCAATGTCCACAATTTGAATCATTTTGCAAGGCTTATTTTCTTGTGAATTTGAACATTCTATGGAACCATGTAATTTGTTGTTCCGCATAACCAAGACTCTTAAGTGTTGGTATGTTTTTCAAAAAGCATGGAAAGCCACAAAATATTTGATTTGATCCGAGGTCCACTACCTTTAATGATGAGCAGTGGGAGAGTGACTTAGGAATTGGCCCATGTAAGACATTTCCATGGAAATTCAAAGAGCTTACAACACAAGAAGTTGGAAACATATCTGGTAGGGGGCCGGTGAGATTGTTCTCTTTCAAATTTAATGTCTCAAGGGTACTAGTCAATTTGATTAAACATGGAGGAATTGTTCCAGAAATGTTGTTGAAGGAAATATCAAGCACTTGAAGAGTTGAAGCTTTGCAGAGGGAATGAGGGATGCTTCCTTGTAAGTTATTATTTGAAAGAGATAGAAACCATGCAGAAGACAGGTAAATACCAATATCATGAGGGATAACAGAAAATTTGTTTCTTGAGTAATCCAAATATACATGAAAACTAGGAAAAAGAGGTATTGATCCTCGTAGTTGGTTGCTATGAAGGTCAATATATAACAAAAGGATTGGAAGTAAGATTTTGCATTGAACCTTCCAACTTTGTGAGAAAATTGTGTGAAATATTAAGCAGGTTGAGAGTTTGTAGTTTCCAAATCCAATTGGGCACTACTCCGTGAATTTGGTTATCTGAAAGGTCTAGATTGGTTAATGTTGATTGGTTCATCAAGAAGCTAGGGAAAGTTTTCAAGTTGCAGGATGCCAAATATAGAGTTTCAAGATTGGGAAAGGCAGTATGATCAGCATTTTCATCATATACTTTGATTGATATGTTGTCGTATGAAAGATTTAGGTTAGTTAAATTTCTAAGCTTCAAAAGCTCATGTAGTTGTAGTGTAGTGACCCATTAAACCTATTATAGGAAAGATGGAGGGAAGAAAGCGAACAGAGCTGGAAGACAAATGTTGGAAAAGGCCCTGATAGATTATTTCTACTTAAATCGAGGAATTCCAATACAGAGGAAGACACATTTATGAATTCGTTAAATTTATTAAAATGGTTGGATCCAAAAAAAATCTAATTCAATGATGGGAGTGTAAAAAGGAATGAAGGAACTGCACCAGCTTTGGATAGAATTGATTCTGACATAATTGATTTTGAGAGAATTGATTTATGTTTGGATACAATAATGCAGAATTGATTAAACAACCTGAATGTTGTTTGGATAGTTTTTATCAAAAGTGATTTTGAATGTATAATTACTAAAATGGACATAGCTATATTCAAGTAAATGCGCATAGTTGAATGTATACTAAATGTAGATATATTATTTAATTTAAATACATAAATTTTCTATATATTAATTTAAAACATAATAAATACGATCATTAAACTAACTTTTTTTACAAAATATTTTTTCTTATATTTTATATTTTTTGATAAAAATATATTTAAGTTAAATAATACTAGAGTTAGTTGTCAAAAATGATAAAATATGGCGTAAAAGAAAGGTAAAAGAAAAAATACTAAAGGAAAAACCAAAATTTGGTAAGTCATGACCATAAATATTTTTAGGGAGCTAATTTGGTTCGTTAAGTTTTCTCTTCAAATTTGGTTCATCAAATTAATTACAAAGCAAAAAGAAGGAAAATTGATAAAGGACAATAAAGAAAAATAATAAGTTGTAATAATCAAAATATAAAATTTGATGTAGAATTGATTCTAGGAAAGCCAAAAGTTAAGAATTGTAGCTTTTAAGGAGAATTGCTTTTGGACTTGGAGCATAGAAGCAATTCTAAAAAGTCAAACCAAATAACATTGAAAACTCAATTTCCACTTTTGAGGTTTGTAGAAGTGCTTCTTGTTGCTGAAAAGCCAAAACAAACAGACACTTAAGTAGGCAAGTTGTGTGAGGTTTGACAATGAATTGTGAAGTGTTCCAGAGAAGCTTGTGTTACTCACTCTAATGCTATGAAGAGATTTACTAAATGAGTAGTCTGGAAAAAAAACACGGAGATTGGGGTTGTCAGATAAGTCAGTAACTGACAGTGTTCTAATTTGGAAGATCTTTTGTGGAAAAGTACCAGTCATTCAACACTTTTGAAGATTGAGGGTGGTTAGGTTTTTAAAATTGGGAAATATTTGTGGCACTGAGGATGAAAAGTTGTTCTCACCAAAAATAATGATTGATAGGTTCTCTAGTTTTGAAAGGGAAGAATCAAGTGGTCCTGATAGACTACAGCTATACATGCTCAACTCTTGCAAGTCACGCAGCGGCAACAAAGCATTTCTCCATTCATGTCCCCGAGATGTTATACTTATACCATCTAGATATAGTTTCCTAATGTTGGTGAGATTTTGGGTAAGCTTTTGCAGATTTGGGTTTTTAAGTTTCAGCGGTGGTGTTGTTGAGTAGGGAAGGTAAGAGATATCAAGAGTAACCAACATTCTAAGATGAGAAATTTCAATTGGAATCTGCCCCACATAGCTAGCCTTTGACAAATTCAGGTAAGCCAATTTCTCCAACTCGTTGAATCCTGATGGAATTGAAGAATTGAAATTGTTAGAAGCCAAGTTCAGTTTTTGAAGATGTTGGAGACTGAAAAGACTACTTGAATCATTAAATCCACCATGGGTATCTTCGTCACTGAGGTCAAAGGCCAATAACATGTCCCTCATTGTCACAAGTAACACCACTCCAATTGCAACAAGCAGTGCTTTTATTCCACAATTGCAAAATCTTATAATTCAACAATTTAATCAATAAATTCTTATCATGGTTAATAAAGTCTTTAACTGAAACAAGTACTTAGTTAATATACACATTCATCAACTTCTACAAAGCATTATTCATATGTTTATTCTCTTCATACAAATTATGTATTTTACAATTTTGTTTTTGATGTCTCTTAAAGAACCTAAACTGTAATAATAAAATTTATAGTACTCCACCCAAAATCTTTCTAAGTCTCTCACATTAGTATTATAGCTCATATTTGACAAAAGACCACACCTGATTAATGTACATCATTTATTGATGGATAATAATGTTCAATATTTCTTTCTTTTGACGGGGTCAATGAACAAGTGTTGTTAACTTGTAGTTAAAGAAAAAAATTTCATTGGAGTTTGTTATAACAATTGTCTTTATCTATAATTTAGTTTGTTATGAATAAGAAACTAACGATTATAAATAAGTTAATGAATATGAGTATGCTGATTTTGACACGTTAATTTGCATCATTGACATTGATTTAAGGGTTAATTAAGTAATTGGTCCCTATAAATATTTAGAATTTCGTTTTTAGTCCTTATAAAATAAAATCACACTTTTTAGTTTCTATAAATTTTCCGTTAGCATTTTTAGTTCCTATAAAATTTTCCATCAGCATTTTCAGTCCCTAACAAAAATTTCCGTCAACATTTTTTGTCGCTAAAATGCTAAAAGAAAATATCACAGGGACTAAAAAAAATTGATTTTATTTTGTAGAGACTAAAAACAAAATTCTAAATTATTATAGAGACCATTTACTTAATTAACCTTGATTTAATATCGACAACCAAGAAAAAATCAATAATTGCGTCACATATTTACTGATATCCAAATCCCTTCAATATACAATGAAATTGGATGGTCCACCAAATATAGAAATAGTTTTATTACACACATTAAATATTTCTCATTAGACCCCACTGTATCTCTTTGGGTCCTTAAAATTACGAAATTACTCCTAATAACATCATGTACTTAATTATCGGATGTTTATTTTAAAAAGATTTATTTGGTGCTTCGGATAGATAACTACTTAATGTTCATTTTTAAAATTTTCATTTTGTATATCCGGTAAATAACTACGGAATATTCATTTTAAAAATTTCTATTACTACCTCCGGTATAGATAACTACCGGATGTTCATCTCGTAACACAAACTAGTAGAACTACGAATACCCACATAGGTGAGGGACCAAAATGAATGGTATTTTGGTAATCCAAAATATCAACATATAAAACTATATATATTTTGGAAATCCACCCCAAGATATCGCACAAGTTCCTAAAAGATTTTGTGGGTCAAACTATGACTTGAATATAAGGTATACTTTCAAATGATGAAATCCTTGGTTGATTTTTCAGCAAC
>Ga0099826_10000809_pt1 | contig 16768 bp, 9 predicted proteins | sample Mtrugardesep15_FD_76830 | JGI IMG/M metagenome (GOLD analysis project Ga0099826, IMG submission 76830) | Root nodule microbial communities of legume samples collected from California, USA - M. trunc garden sep15 | ecosystem: Host-associated > Plants > Roots > Nodule | place: USA: California... | reverse complement strand
TAAGGGTCAAGCTTGCCACGGCGAGCTATACTGCTCGCCTCGCGAGCAACCAAGGGTTACTCGCCACGGCGAGTGATCACTCGCCACAGGCGAGCGATCTCAGAACCACTACGGGTTCAGCCCTATTCACACCAATTCATCCCAAAACTCTCATGTTAAGCCTCTAATTCATCAGCAATGTCATCCTAGGGGATAATCTAGGTTCTGTATGCAGTTCTACAGCCTTACAACATCAAACCCTCATCAATTCATCACAAATTCATCTTAACCCTAGTTCATAAACCCATCCCAATTCCTCTCAATCTCTATGCCAATCAATAACAGATGATTTACAATCAATATTAATGGAGTTAGGCTCACCCTTACCTGATTAGATGAATAAAAAGCTACAGCAAATCTCTCCTCTTGGCTAATCCTCCTATTTTCATAAAATTCTACAAATAATTATAATAAAATATATATCAAATAACAACACACTAATATTCTCATAAATCAACATTTTCATATAAAATACACCAAACATATTAAAATCAACCAAAATAGTAAAATAGCAACTAGGGCGTTACAGTCGTGCTATTCATGAACCTCAGACCCAAACCACCCCTTCGCAAAGCCCGCAAAAAGATCCTACACCAGTAAATCACCAATTCACAAATTCCCTTATACACCTAGACACAAATCACCCTCATTTATAACTGCAAAACCAATAAAGACAACTGAACCTAAAGGAAAGAAGCCTTCCATAATAGCGGATCTTTCTAACCTATCTTCATCAAACTCAGATTTTGAAACAGAATATGAGGAAATCACTGATAAGAGTCAGGCAGAATTTGTGTTTTCCAAAGTAATCAAGGGCCATGATAAAGCTAAAACAGAACATGCCTATAGACAACATTGCATCCCCCACCTCCTATTATCACAAAACTTTCTGACTCCCCGACTCAACAAGAAACAAATCCTTTGGCTATGGTAGCGGTAAGATATGTTCTTGAGAAAACGTGTTCTGACAAACAACATGCTTTTATATTATTTGTGTTTGGCACCTTTGTCTTTCTAGCACCAAAGGTTGTTGATCTTCTACATATAATTCAAATGGTTATGCATAACAATATTATGTCTTCTAGATCAATGAATGTTCTGTTTAAGAGAATTGATTTTGCCATTTAAAAAGACTTAGCGGTACAACTTGTTGCCCGAGCCTTCCACTCATATGTAATTTTTTGTATGTATAATATACAAAAAAGAGGATTGTTTCCGGTTTATACAGAAAACATGATTCTACTATACGTTCATTATATACATAAACAAGTTGCCACCTCATTATCTACGATACTTATTTAATTATTTATTTATATCTTGATGTTTTCTTACAAATTATGCATAAATAACTTTGTCACTGTCCATCGATATTATTTACTTTTTTTGAATTTGCCTTTACTATCATGAAAGGTTAACAAATTAATGAAATATTGCTAAAAAATTACTTTGTACGATCATGAAGTATTTTACGTGAGATCATCACTAAGATAAAGTGATTAATTAAATATGCAAATGGAACAAACGCAACACATTGATATTTTTTTAGAAGTAGTAACATAACACATTGATGTGCACTATATTGAATAATTGACATTTTACATTATAAAATGGTAAAATCATCTGTGTTTGTTACATGATAAGAGAAAAAAAATGTCTCAAATTCTCAAACTTTTTTTTTTTACGGTTCTAATTTTTGCTCTATTTCTTGGTTCAACTAACGGTCAAAGTAAGACATTTTTCATACTTTTGAACTTTAATTTATTTTACACAATTTTTCATATCCTTTTAGTAGGATTTGTAATTTTTATTTTCATTTCAGAATTTAATGAGTGTTATGAAGAAACTGATTGTCCAATGCTAATGTGTTGCTATCCTTTTGATGTGGAATGTGTTCGGAACAAGTGTACATGTGTTTATGATCCAGAATGATTTTGCCACAGTAGACCGGATGAGATCCCTTATTTGAAAAATTCTACGAGTTGTCCTTAATAATTTTTCCAGCACCTAATGACTGTGTTCTTTATTTTTCTACTATTTCCTAATTTCATTGAAAGTATAATTATGGTTTTGTACTTCAAGAATATGGTAATAAAATAAGTAAAGTAAAAATTCTGCTTTATTTCTTCTATGTTAATTTTTATGGTATTACATTGACCTCCAATTTACGCACATCACATTTTCATTTTGTTGTGAATTCAGAAAAACTTTCACCAATACAATGATGTATGAAGCAAAATTGGATCTAACCAATAACCAAATTGATCAAACAAACAACAAAGAATTAAGATAAGATAAAGCAGAAAACCAACGAATACAGAATATTTGTTTATACAGTTCCACTTAAGTTTGACCTATGTCTAGGGGAGAGAGAAGCTCTACAATCCACCATAAATAAACTCACCTTCAACATATATATATATATATATATATATATATATATATATATATATATATATTATGATTATTTTTATTATTATTATTATTATCTTTGTAAACTAAGTTTGAACTATCCATGAACTAGAATTGTGATAGTGTGCCACATCTAAAAAAGCTCCACACATTACATATGTGTTTATGAATTGTAAACTCTAATGCATTCATTTTTTTCACAATAACCTTTGAACTACCAATTTTTTTGTATACCATAAACCATATTTCTTAACTATAATCATTCACTCACTCATTATGTATACAACCACTAATATGATCTCAATATTTTTTGTTTCTAATAATAAGATTATTTGTCTTACATTGAAAAATATTGTGTGTATAAATATGTGATTTTGTGCAGTGAGTTTTGTCCATCACCCCTTTCAAACAACCTCAATTGGATAGTTCATCTTCAATTTTGTATTGATGTTTTTCCACTCACTTTTTATCTTCATCTCTTGATTATTAAATGGTTTCTATGACATGACAGGGAGTCAAGTTACTTTTAGATTGGTAAAATATTTAAGTTCTACTTTTTTTTAATGAATTAAATATGTTTTTTATTTCTGTAAATATGTCAACTTTCGTTTTAGTCCCTTTAAAAAGTTTGTTCAACTTTTAGTCCTCCAAAAGTTTTACATCATCACTTTTGGTCCATTCTTTATAGTAAACTCATATGTAGGGACCAAAAACATATTTAACTCTTTTTAAATTGATATGATGTTTGTTAGTATATTTTCGACTTTCTTTCGTATTTTCTTATATTTTCTTTTATTCCTTAATGTGTATCTGAGAAAAAAAATTATGCGAACTAAAACAAGATGGGTACAAGTTGAACTTGTAATGTTTTCATTTTCTAAATTTTTTTGGAGTTTCTTGCTCTTAATTTTTTTTTGTAGACCTATATTTTTGTATAATTTATCTACACTTTTTTTCATTTTGATAAACAAGTTCGACTAGTAACCCATCCTACACTTAAAATGTTGTTAATTCAAAATAAAAACCAAAAACTTAGTTTCAAATGAAGTTGGCACCAAAGACCCTCATTCTAATAACTTCCAGCTACGGTCATGGCCCCACAAACCCCTGGAAGTCTGAAAAAAATTCCCCATTACAAAAACAAGGGATGATTACGGCCATCCGTATTTAGACTGTAATCATTCAAGTTGCACTAAGACTTAATTGTTTCATCCTATATGTACCATTGCCACCAAAATACAACTTTCTTTATCCACAAACATCATCAAAAAATAACAAAACTTCTCCCAAACCATTCATTAACCTCAATAATACACAAATCTCATTAATACATACCAATCTGACAAAAACACTAAAACCCTAACCCATTTCCCCACCAAAATCAAAACCTTACTCCTAAACACAAAACCATTCGTACACAAGCTTCAGAACTCATCAAAGGCAAGACAGAAAACAAGGCACAACCTTGTATCAATATAGATGAATAAATAGCAATCAAATAAAATCTTCTTCTGACAAAATATTGAGCTTTCCTAACTCATTCTCAATATGATTTTACATCTGAATTGTTAGCACAATGACCAATTCAAATATAGGGGTGGAGGTTCACTTCATATTGTCTTCATATTATTTAGTTTTTCTTGATTTGAATAAAACAAAAACTTTCATTTGCTTGAATGAACTGTTTTGAAACTTTTCATAATGAACCATAATTCATGTACGTGTGTGGGTAAAGGGCATCGAAATCACCATAAAGACATCCAATTTCTAGGTTTGATATGTTATCATATTTTATAATCACATCTATCTATCATTTATAACACCTACAAAGTTGAGTTTTTATACCATTATAAGAGATTGGATACATCATACAAATTTATGCCCTTCATCTTTACTATGAGTGGAAACTTATCATAGACTTTGTTTCTCTAGAAATTGCCTAGTAACAATTTGGCTTATTCAATCATCTAGTCCCTAACTTAATTGATTGTCTCAATTTGGTTCCCAAACTATAATTTGTACCAATTTGGTCCTCTATGTTTTGCTCTATTACTAGTTTTAGTCTTTTCTGTTAGTTTCTCTCAAAAAAACGTTAACAGAAAGGACTAAAACTACTAACGGAGCAAAACATAGGGGACCAAATTGTTACATAAGTTAACTTTTTTTTAGAGAAACTAACATAAACGACTAAAACTAGTAACGAAGCAAAACATAGGGGGTCAAATTGATACAAATTATAGTTAGGGACCAAATTGCGACAATCAATTAAGTTAAGGGACCGGGTGATTGAATAAGTCTAAGAAGCTAATTTCTACTTTTGAAGAACGTGAGGATGTACTTTTTATGTCTTTTATACTTATGTTTTATTTAACAATATAATACTTTATGTTATATTTTTATAATTATTTTGCTACTTTTTGTTGCCTATGATTTAAGGAAATTTGTAATGTTTTCTATGTTTGAATTTGTAATTCTATTCTTCCTGAAACATAGCAATTTTAGGGTGTTTTTGAAGTAATTCACGAAGAAATCAAGCAAATCAGGCAAAGCAAGAAATCCGAAGATTTATGGGGTCCTTGGGAAGATGAATAATGAAGATTCAAGAGGTCTCATAAGACTTTACAGAGGGAGGAATTATGTTCCCAAGTTCCAAGACGTTTTACACTGAAGAAAACACCTCAACAGGCGAATTAAACAGGCAAAGTAGCGCAGAAAACGCACTGAAGCGCCTCGGGGGGGAGTTAGGCGCCCCAGAACTAATACACTAAAACGCCTGGCACATGCCAGGGGGCGCTAGGTGCCTCAGCGTGGCAGGATCATGGGCCAGACGCATGCCCCTGGGAGCATGTTCCTTGCGAAAAAAGTCACTTTTCATGACTTTTTTGCCCCTGAAAGCCCATGTTTGGTGGAAACTTTCCTTATAAATATCGCATTCCTCATTCACAGTTTCTCGTTCAGAACTGGAGCAGTTCAAGAGGAAGGTGATTTTAGGAGCCAAGGAGGAGTTTTATCTTTTCTAGGGTATGTATTTATCTTTTTGTATTTTGTATTACTTATCATGTGTAGCTAGATATTTATAGTTTAGAGTTCTAAGATGAACATTTATTTATTTTGTTGGATAATTATTTAATTTAGTGTCGTTTTATTTTAGTATATTTTTTGTTCGCTATTAAGTTTTATTAGAATTAATTTATCCCGACGAAGTGCAGCACTAGATTAGGTACTTAGGTTGTGACATGGCCTAACATTTCTATTACTATATGGATGCTTATATCTTGATAATTATATCCTTATACTAAAAACTACCTGTCTAGGAAGTAAGTGATTAGTAAACTAGCGAAAGATACCGAAAGCGAGTTGACCTTAGTAGTAAGTACTTAGGAGGTGACCTACAATGTAACTAGTTTAGTAATTAGGAAAACAAACACCAAAGGGGATAAACCTAGTAAGACCATTGTCATCAGCCTCTAGGTAAGGTAGACGCTGATAGGGTTGCCCGTTTGTAGAATTATCTAGGGGAAGGAGAGTGTCTAACGCCCTACTTCTATTAAAGCGATAAAACACACGAATAATACAAATATTCAAGAAATAGACGTGACGTCTTCAATTAACCTCAAATAGCATGCATGAAATTTCTCAAATGTCGCAGCGGATAAATAACATACAACTACAAATAGCCATGTCACAAGCATCATCAATACATAGTCATATAAGTTTCCAATCTCAACATATGAGTAAAAATCTCAACCACAGAGTAAATATCAAAATAAAGGAAAGACCGACATCCTAAATCAGAGCCCTAGACTAAAGACTCCAAAACAGATAAACGAGGTAGCATCCAAGCTAGCCTCCAACAACTCACCACGCAAAGATAAGCTAATCATGCATGTCGTTTACACCATATTTAAATATAGTGAGGCGTTCAACCAAACGACCACTGGAGGGCTAGTACGCATTTCATAAACATAATCAAATGAAAAAGGTTTCCATCAATTTAAACTTTCAAATGATTTGAACAAAATAATAATTCAACTTCCACATCATTCATCAACACATATAAGGTTAAATCATCATAGGCATACAATTTATCAATCACATCAATCACCAAGCACATAAGCAATTAGGACTTATGTCGTATCATGCAATGTGTCTAGACCCGACTCATATATGCATGTGGTACCATTCACCAACAAGGTCGTGACCTCATGATGTAAACATAACATCATAATCACCTTCATTTTGAATACAAAGTATTCGATCACCTCATATGAATATAAATATCCTACGACTTATGATGCATGAACATATGACACACTATGCAAAGGTTCAACAACAAATTCACCATCATTTCCACCTTCATCTTGCATACATGCATTTACCATCAATATCACCATCATTTACATGTAATAATTCAACAACATAATTCAATACATGCAATCACCACATCCAATCATCCACATTTAGCATGTATAAATTCAACACAACAAACATCAACTCACCCTTATTTTATTATACTATGATCATATACACATGATTACGAGACATTTATCATACTATTAGGACACAATCCGATAAAATTCGTCTATTGTTCACAACTTTAAAACTATTCTAGAATTTCAACCAAACTAAGCAAACATGTTCAATTGCCTCAACAAAGCATATGCACTACTCACATATGTTCATAGTAGCTTAGGCATATGAGAATCCTAGGCCAATTCCAAGAAATCACAAAATCACGACAAGTTCATCTCACTTTTCCAAGTTATGCCACAAACCAATTCAACAAGTTTGAAAGCCTCGACTAAGCATACACACAAGTCACATATGAGTCCAGTAGTGTATACATAAACATCTCATAGGCCAATTCACTTTAATCTCTAAGTTTCACAAGGTTCGTATCATTTTACCGTTTTTCAAAGAATTTGAGTTTTCAAAGCAAAACCAAGTTAAAGACCAAGGTTCCCATACAAAACAATTTTACAAATCATACCAATACTAGAGAACCCTAGTCCTACCCTTTTTCCTTGAGAAATCGAGTTTCAGAAAAATCGGCGTTCTTGGATATTTTCAAAAAGTTATGATACAATTCACAATTCCAAGTTCAATCTAACTCAATTGATGTTGCCAAAGGTTTTGGAAAGCTTAAATACATTTAATTACATCAAAAGGATCAGTTTAGAACCACTCGGATCGACCCCCGTAGCCCAGAACGACAAAAATGAAAGGGTATGTTACTGAGCAACTCGCCCTAGCAAGCTCCAGCTTCACCCCAAAACCCCAAATTTTATCCCCTTGACCCTAAATTCGACGCCAAGACTTACACACTTGATTACAGACATAAAAAGACATTCAAAAGCACAAAAAACACCAGATTAATTTACCCCAAAATCATCATTTAATTCATTTTCACTTAAAAGCCACCAAAATTCAACAACACTCAATAACAACACACCAATCATGAATGAACTCATGGAATCTCTATAATACTCATATCATGATTCATTAACAACAACAACAACATCATGAAAATATGAATTCAACAACACCATTTTTCACCAAATTGAGCAAACATCAACAAAGTTTCATATAACCACAATTCAAACATGCAAATTCAACAACAACAACATGTTTAGCATCCATTTTACATACATAAACTTAGTATCAAAGTGGGTAAACAAAATTCATCCTTTTAAATTCAAAAAAACACAATTTCACAAAATAAGCACTTATTGAATTAAGTTGAAAAAGTGATTAAAGTTTAAGTCATGAATGTACATTATCCCCCATACCTCAATTGAGCACAATCCTAGCTTGAAGCTTCACTTTTTCTTCTCAAATCTCTACTCTCTTCAAGCTCTTCAACCTCTCCAAGCTCTTCTTCTCCCAAAACCCAATTTCTCCTTCTCTATCTCTTTCTCTCTACCTCTCTCAATATTTATGAAAACGAGTGTGTAAGACCTAATTCTTTTAATGACTAGAGTTTATATAGGCTTTATACAATTGGGTTAACCCTTCAAATGCCTTAATGGGCTTAAGGTTTCCTCTAACTAATTTATAAAGTTTCTACTCACTTAACGAGTAAATTAACAAATAGTTACCGGCTCTTAATTAATTACCCCGCTTCACTAGTAACTTAGTAAAAATAATTTCTGCCACTAAAACAATACAAATAATCCTCACAGTGAAATTACTAATTTACCTTTGCTCATAAAATGACCAAAATACCCTTCTAATACCAAGTTCCACTAATCCCAACCAAAATGCACACAGAGAACAAGCACATATAAACACATATAAAAATTAATTAAAATAAATCTAACGAAAATCGGACTGTTACAGAGTGTGCTATGAGTGCCCTAAGATTCATAGATGGGAAGACTTTCAAGAACATTGGCCTTTATTGCCTTTGGAAACTTAGGAACGCCAATTTAAGTTTATGTTTCAATTACCTTTGAATTAGCAAGACCCCGCGCGTAAGGATCACTGTGCGATCAACAGGTGTAGTTAGCCATCGGAGGGATAGACTTAGATCAACCGAGATAGTATTGACCCCTTGTAACACCCTATTTCCCGACGATAATTATTAGATTATAAAAATAAATTTAATATTTAGGATGTTACAAAATTTCACATGATATCACACATTAGCATAAATTTTCCTTTTAAATAATAATTTCAATAGCGGAAAACAATCCTCTGATCTTATTAATAAAAATTTCTCTTGTCGTTCGACATCGAAATAGAAATAATAATAATTCTCAAGATTTAAGCTTAAAGATAAATAAATTCAACGTCAATCTCAACCCTAGTGTTACAATATCAGAGCTCGTATGCATGTTTATTCAACTGCCAAATAACAGAACTAAGCGGAGGGCATCCCCTCGTCTCCACCTTCTAAAATGTTCCATCGCTACTCCTCGACTACCTGAGTATCTGTACTCAAAGTACAACCACCGTACAGAAAACAACACAACAAAATAAGGAATGAGAAATCCTGCCATAACATAATAATAGGGAAAAGCATGCACATTAAATAAATTTCATAGGAATATAATTTCTACCGTCGTACCACTCTCAACAGTTATTATGTATAATCTTTTTTTTCACAAATCACGACAGTACATGATTTTCACACATAAACAATTAGCATAAACATCAGCAATTACACATCATTCACGACATCATCAAATTACAAAATATCATCATGTATAAGAGAAGATGCAACTCTTTCTTAACACCTATATGCATGTCGATACCGGTCTCTACTCATCAAAATTGTATGTCAGAGTTATGTTACTGAATATACACGTCACCAGAATCATCAACAAAAATGTCATCAGAATTTATATAATTACCCATCAATAACGTCACTAGAATTTATATGTTTACTCATCAATATCATTATCATTAATCATATAGTTTCTACTCTTTATACAACTAGGTTCTTCCCTACCATCGTCATTAACTTTTTGTGCTTATTCTTCCCATTAAATATCATCTTATAGTTACTTTCAACTTCAGCAACTTCCCTCGCTAAGACTTCATTATAATTTAAGGAGTTATTCTCTCGATACCGGTCGTTATTATTATCGTCATACATTATAAATATTACCTCATTCACTCTTAGCATCCTTCATTCATTCTAAAGGGGTGGGAATAGGCTAGGCCGAGCTAGGCTTTGCAAGGCCTGAGCCTGACCTGCCAAATTTTATGAAAACCTAAGCCTGGCTTGCGGCCTGCCGTAGGCTTACTTTTTAGGCTTGAGCCTGACCTTCTGAAAGCCTGATACGACCTGCTAGCCTGTTTAAAAGCCTATTTCATATGAACATTTTTTTTAAAGCAAAAAGAAAATATAATAAATAAAAAGAGAAAGATACAAAGACTGGGGGGATGTAGGACCTGACCCAGGAAAACCCAAACGAGAATAGCACAAGATAAAACAGCCTAAGTGGATCTACTCTAATATATCATAACAAAAGTTTATTAATCACATACGTAACCCAACAAACCCGCGTACGGGCGCGAAACCATGTTACAAAAAAAAAGAATGAAAAGTGAACCTCTGCATAGAACAGTTAGAGTGTAAATATGGCGAATGGATCGACCGCCAACACGGTAGCAAAATCCAAGTGCCAACAGGTCTTTGTAAAACAACAAGTATAAAAGCCCTTTCGAGCAAGCAACACGTAAGAACTTATATCGAGGGATGGGTCCTATATGTCAATAAACAGACCCTTTGGGTTATTGTAACCGACCCTTTTAGGGTTTTTTTGAAACCGACCCTTTTGGGTTTTCGAACCGACACCGCAACAAGCAAGCTACTACATCGCTCCCATACCACCAAAAGGACAAAATCCAGAACCACCAGTCTTTGAAAACAAACACAAAACCATTGAAGACATAAACGAAGAAGCCTCCCAACAAAGAATCCGGCAAGCACAAACAAACCTACAAAACGAAAAAAAAAAACAAACATCAGCTAAAAACAAAACGGCGGTGTAACGAGGATCATCAACGGCGAAGCTTGCCCAAAACCTCCTAGCAGGCATGAATCGAACTAGCTAACCAGCCAGAAACTCAAACCATACCAAAGATCTCAGATAAGAAACAAATCTGAAAAACCCACAATATCCTCCTTGTTCCTTGCAAACAACGGCACCCAAAAGGAGGATTAAATAGAGAGAACAGTCACTGGAAGGAGAAGAGCAAAGTAGAACGACGAAAAAAACCCAACAGAAAACTCACTGGCGCGGTGGTGACCGCCGTGAGGAACACCAACCAAAGCCAGTCATCCGACGAGGGAGTCGGGAGGAGAGGCGATGCGGATGGCTCAGCCACCGTCGCACCACCTAACACAAGGATCTACATCTATACAGTCAGATTTGGATCGTAAGGAGGTACAGAACAACGACGGTGGTGGTTTGCAAAACTTTCTTATAGAGAAGTGAGAGAAACGCAAGTTAGAGAGAGTCTCCCAAGTAATCTAAGTTTAAATAGACTAACAAACTAATATATCAAATAGATTAAACTCTCTTTTGATAATCAACATGAGTTTTTGGGGAATTTGACTATATATTGCATCATATCAATTCCACTTTATAATAATACATTTAAATATGCAAAAAAATTAATGTATACTAATACGTTTAGATTAATGAAAAAGTTACAAATTTTTATTTTAATTCAAAGTACAAAATATAATATAATAATAAATAATATTATTCATATTTATTTAAATAGGCCGGCCTAAATGGCTTTTTGAATGGCGTGTGGCCTGGCCTTTTAAGCTAAATAGGCTTTTAAAAAAACCTAGGCCTTCTCTGTTTAAGAAAAAAGCATGGCCTGACCTGGCCTGTCGTAGGCTAGGCCGTAGCCCCTGTAGGCCGGTCTGGCCTATTCCCATCTCTAAATCTAACTTAGTCATTATCTCTCTAGTGATTCGTTATCTTGCATCATCGCTAATATTATCCCTACATTACTCATTAATTAACGCACAACTTTATATTTTCATTCTATTTCGTCTTATCAATTCTCTCAACATCATCTGTCCCTTTAAATCGACCACACTTATTTCATTTTAACCTAAGGTCGTTATTTCACCATTATTATTATTTCTAACAATGTCTCTTACTTTAACTTACGCGTCTTCGTATCTTTATCATTATCATTTACCTTGACTCTTCTTCCCTCCAACATAACAATTTTCCTACGCTCTCGCTCTTCATATATACTCGTCGCTACATTTATATGTACCCTAATTTACTATTATTTTCATCTTTATTAGTTCATGAAATACCCTCTTATTGCTCTATCTACTTTACCTACAAATCTTTCATAAGCATCATTTATTACATCGTTCATCATCGTCATATAGGATTTATATTATCATCATACCTCGTCATATTACAATGTTCTCATCTTATTTATTAATTAACATCATATATACATATTATACATATAGTTCACGTCTTCGTTAATTCAACATCATGTTTAGAAAACACATTCATCATTTGTTTTATCCCTGTATCATACATCTTTTTCCCTAGTGACATGTTTTACCCTTCGCTCTCAATTTTAAGATATTTGTAACTCCATTCGTCGTTCCTCATAATATCATTCCCCTATTATTTTAGGCTCATTAATGTTAGGATCTTATCTTCATATATAGTTTCAACGTTACTATCTTCTATTGTTTTAAGCCACTATCACCAGTTCATGTTTTAGACTCGTTATTACCTTGAGGTAAACACTTATATTTATGCCTAAACACACTTCCTCATTTAGATATATAGTTTAAGAATCCTTACTATTACTCTACACTCTAACAGCTTGCTTAAACTCATTAATGCTCTCCTAGATGTTTTAGAATCCACTGAAAGGGTTATGCTGAAATTTCATGGAAAATGCAGCATGACCCACGTGCGGTATTTTGATCATATCTGGAGTTCTATATGCTTAAATGCAGTCCCTACTAAGGCTATTGAAAGATAACATTCATATCTACAACTTTTATGAAGACGCGCAAACCTAATTCAGGACAGAAAGCGGTATGAAAGTTGATTTTCCAAAGCTTGGGGACAGAGCACGACCCTGCTGACCCTTGTGTAGTAATTTGATCATATCTTGAGTTCTAGATGCTTAAATTCAGTCCCTCAAAAGTTTGGTGATAGATAATATCCATATCTACAACTTTCGTGTTTACACCAAAACCTAGTTCAGAACTTAAACTTGCCAAACTGAGACAGTAATAAACGCATGTTCCGTGTGTTTTGCAGTGATAGCAAAATTGCAGTTCAGCTGCCATTTCGCTTTGGGGAAACCTTTTTGACTCCATTTTCGATCCAATATTCTACAAACTCGACCCTAATATTAACCCTATAATTACCCTATAATTCAAAAACTAATTCTTCGTTAACCTACCAGATTATCAACTCTTTTTAAGGCTAAAAACAAACTCAATTCAAAAACCTAAATTAGTTTTTCTCAATTCTCATCTTTCACCTCCATCTTTTAATTCGTTCATCATCAATCTCTCATCACCATCTTCCATCATAACAGCAACATCATCTTAAGAATTAAACAACCCCCTGTTATAAAGTAAGAATATCCTAAGGTGAAAAGATTATCCCCCTTACCTCGAATTCTCCGAAAATGCGGTGTTTGACTCTCTTATTCTTAGCTAGGGTTTCCTCCTCTCCTCGCTTCTCCTCTTTTCTTTTCTCAGGTTCAACAAGAGTGTTTTTCTGAGTTTCTATCTCTCTATTTATACTAACAAAACTAGGTTACTTATTGTTGTTGTTGTTCTTATTCTTATTATTATTATTATTATTATTATTATTATTATTATTATTATTATTATCCCCTCCACTTATCACAAATTAATCCCTCCTCCCGCACTTATTTTATTACTTCTATTCCTCACCTCTCATCTTTATTATTTATTATTTTATCATCCATCCACTCGTCATTTAAATTCCTATGTTGTCACATTAACTATCAACAATACAAAACATCAAGCAAATTGCATTATCATTGTAATAATAATTAAGACTCTACTTATTTTCTTTATTATATTAAATAAATAAAATAAATAACCGACTAGGTTAGAATGTCCCAACGGCCTCATCACTTGTATAGTCTACTTAAAATAACTAAACACAACATGAATATTGCTTAATATCCAGCGAAATAAGGATTCAAAGATTCCTAACAGCTGCTTAATTTTATGCAACCAAAATAGGTAACTTGCTCTATTGCAAACAGATAAAAATTGTAATCTCTAACCCTTATCTCTTTTATTTTATATCGTCACCTAAAATAAGTAAAGCGAGTTTTATGGACGAAACGACACTCCATGCGGATACGATACTCTACTTGTCAATTTATTACTTGGCAAATGATTTGATACACTTGCCTAATTCGACCATCTGTCAACAATGACCATGTGTGAGTTGACTCCCGAAGTTTTGGGATTCTGGAAAGCAATCCAATGATAGATTCTCCATAATCAATTTTTTTTGTTATTGCTTTGAATTTAAAAACCTTCTAACTTTATCTTATTGCTTATAAGAAACACTTTTAAGTATGAAATTATAATATTATGATTATTCAATCTTAGATATTGAACAAAGGACCAAAAGGAGAGGTTTGATATCAGAAAATAAGATTGGATAATTTTAAGACTATGATTCATAATCCTAGACTTTATGTCAAGAATTGAAAGATTTGGGTTGTTTTCATATATATAAGATAAAACAAGGGATTAGAAACATGATAATAGTCTAATTTTTTGTGAGATGGTATAGGGTAATCGAGATTAACGTGTTTTGTCAACAATTCTTCCATTTAAATAGGATGTATTGTTGGTTAAAAAATGCTTATGCATCTATGAAGAAGACATAGGTTACAATAAATTACCCCATTTTAAAACTTTGATTTCATACCAAAATCAACCACAAAGTTTCAATCTTTTTAGCTAATCATCTTAGAAAATAAATTGGAAACAAACACTAGAGCTTGTGTGTTTGATATTTTACTATGCGGTAGAACATGCGCTTGCAATTTATCGTCGACCTAATGGCTAACTTATCTAGGGAAAATAATCCAATGTCCACTTGGAGAGACCTCATTTAAATTCATGTATGAGTTATACCACATAAAATAGCACTAGGAGGGATTCAAACTTTTTTATAACCTTATTCTATTTTATTGTTTTATTATAGAATACAAACCATAAGTGTCTGTGAAATTATGAAAAAAGAATAAATAATATCTCTAATATCATGTGCCAGTAGAATCACCAGATATACTTTATGGCATCATTCTAACACATTTGCATTCGTCAACGCATCTCACAATTTCAGGATAATGGCACATATTTCTTGGACAATCAGTATCAATAAAACAATATTTAATATTTCCTATAATGAAAAAAAAATACAATAATGTTACTGAATTTAGATAAACGATTATGTAGAAGTAAAGAAAGAAATTAGAAAAGGGTAAAAAAATGGCTTACTGTAACCGTTCGTTGATAGAAGATGTAGGAAAATAAAGAGTAGTATAGAATAAATAAACTTGAAAATTGCAACCATATTTCCTCCTATGAATGTACTTGAAAGAATATAATTTGATCTCTTTATTATATATAAAGCTCATACTTTTCTTACATCAATTAAACAATTTTTATTACTTAATGTGTTATGAAAAAAAATACCTTTTAAATATAATAACAATATTAAATGTCTCTTCAGTACATCAATATTATATGTTTGCCCCTTCATCATCCTTAACAAGAAGGTCGTATTAAAAAAAATATGATGCATAGTGATTCCAATTTTTAGTAAGATTTTGATTTATTTTTTAACTTTTGATGATAGAAAGGAAAAATTTACAACAAATAAAGTACCATTAAGTGACAACATATTTACGCTAAAAGTAAACAAATTTTTAGGGTGTCAAAGTTAACTGTCTTTTTTAAGCAATGTATGGAAAGCGTAAGGTGATAGTTATGCACCCCATAACAATCACCTATCAACTACGAATACTCTAAGATATTTATTTATATAAAAAAAATTAGGTAGAAGTACAAACTTGAGAGGGGGCTAGAACAATACCGAAGGCACACACAAGGTGTAAATAATTTTCTACCGTATAAAAAACTTCCCATGAAAAAATCGATGGGATAAATCCTTGGAAAAGGGAAAAAGAGTGCATAGTAATCCAACAAAGATTTAAACATCAAGCAAACAAAATTAAACACATGTAAACCTAACATATTTCTATGGAAATCATCCTTAATAGCATTTGGAATACTATCCCACCAAATGCTCGCAAAGGTATTATTAATAATAGCACTTTGAATAACCAATTTACATTGAGAAGGCCAATCTTTATCACAAGTAACAAGAATGTTTGTAAAAAAAAAAAAAAATTAGTATCTAAGTGCACACCAATATTTCCTTCCAACCATCTCCAAATGTTAGAGGTGTAATAATGATAAGTCATCTTACGTTATTTTTAGTATGTTTCTCAATCATTTTGGTAACAAATTGAGTCAATAAGGAGAATTTTGTAATGTTTTCATAACGAGTCAGGTAATTCTAGCTCTTTCCAAAACCAAACAATTTAAAGGTGTTTTTGAATTATTTCATTGTAAAGACCAATCCAGCTCCGATCAGGTCCGACCCGAGTCCATTAAGAAGGAGACACCATACAATGGACACGCCCTAAAATTCACCAGATCACAGTAAAGGCCAAGGGTAGCTCACGGGGTCTAGGAGTTACGTAGGTCGAGGATATCTCACCATAGGTTAAGAGT
>Ga0099826_10000808_pt1 | contig 16771 bp, 13 predicted proteins | sample Mtrugardesep15_FD_76830 | JGI IMG/M metagenome (GOLD analysis project Ga0099826, IMG submission 76830) | Root nodule microbial communities of legume samples collected from California, USA - M. trunc garden sep15 | ecosystem: Host-associated > Plants > Roots > Nodule | place: USA: California... | reverse complement strand
TATATATATATATATATATAATCATTTTTTGATATAATATTTAAGTTAATTGTCTTTTATACATACATATATAATGATTGAAAACAATGATAAAAACCACAATGACAGGCAAATCTGTATATGTTCCAATTCTGTGTACTGGTGCAATCCTGATTTTATAATCCGGAATGTACCAAGGGTAATTTTGAAAAAAAAAAATAGGACCCGCGAGAAAGCCATAGGGTGGGAAAAGTAAAACTCTTTTTTTTTGTCTTAATCATGTGGTTTCTAGAAGAAAGGACCTAGTAACCAAAGATTTGGTTGTGAGCATGGACATAACTAGTGTTACCATTTAGGGGCAGCCGCCACCCCCAAAGTCCAAAAAGTTATGATATGTATACTTACGGTTTCATATTCACCCCTTGACATGGTAATGGGGTGGGATGGAGATGGGTTTTACCTTCCCCGTCCCCATATCCTACTCTCATGTACTTACCTGTTACCTTACTCATATTCAGCGGGGATGAGAAATCGAATCTCATCCCCGTCCCTGACGATTTCGGGTACCCTGTCCCATCCCTATCCTCGCATTGGATATATTATTTTAATAAAAATAAAAGTATTTTTTAGCCACCAAACAGAATGTTGTAACACATTATCCAGCAAAAAGATGATGGTGATCGATGATTATGGTGAAGGAGAATAAAGAGGCCGAGAGTGTGAGATATGAAAATAGTGAAGAGAGAACTATAATAAGTGATCTGAAAGGCTGAGACCCTGACTGTGTGAGTGAAATGATTTAAAGTTTGCGTTTCTATTTATATAAAAGGGGTAATAAATTGATTTTCTACATTCGGTACATGTTTGAGTATGAGTTCAGGGTGCATACGTATATTCGTGTTTTAAAATCCGGAAAAACCCAAACATAGTCAAAACGAAGAAAATCCGTCAAATTGAATTTGATTCAGATGAGTTTCCACGGGTATGGGTTTTGTTGTGATAACTATTCACCCCATAAAGATTGGGATAGATACAAAAAAAAAATTTCCTTTAAGCAACTACATCAACTCTTCCTAAATAATTATTAGAATTTGTTGACACAATGATTAATAATTTAGATAGCATAGCAACCTCTAAAAAAGATAGCATAGAAATATTTTGATCGCAAAATGCTTCGTGTTGGATTTTATATCATCATCAAAGCGTATGTGCGCTCTACCGTCTCATATATCACCAAAGCTTCTGTGCGCTCTACCTCATTGAAAGAATAACCACCTTTTGGATAGCTGCCAAGTTGTTTCTATATATTGGAACCTCAATTAAACCAGATAGGTACCCATCTATCTCGGATTCAATTACATTAAAAACACCCTTATATATACATGTTATGTTTGTAGTTAAGGGGGGTTCACTTAAACCATATCCGTTTGGTGCGTATGATATAATAGAAATATGATATGATTAGAAGCTGGATAAGGATAAGATATGATAATAATATGATAGACATGTATCCTTTCATATGTTTGGTTTACACATAATAAATAAGATGATAGCATTATTTTATCATATCTTATGTTTGGTACACTCATCAATTTACCATGTTTCCTTTTGCTCGTGTAACACCGATTTCTTCTTCCTTTTCGTAACCAAATTCCTCTATTTTAATATGATTTTCTTTTGAATTGTTAATTTTCATGATTGTTCTCAATGTCTTATTTGCTGATATTGTTAATAGAGATCGATTGAGATCTAAATCAAGATGCACTAATTAAAATCAATTGAAATCAATTGGGAACAGGAAGAGGAAGGAAATTGGAATTTTTTTTTTAAACTGCACAACAAGAAAAAAGAAACACGATAGGAGGCAGAGCAGGGAGTCGAAGGAGGTTCTTTGAAGGAATAGAAGAGATACGCGTGCGATGGGTTCACCTAAAATTACAAAGGCAATAGGATATGATAAGAAATAGGTTTATTTTATCCTTTCCTACTTATGCACCGAACACCAGATTTAAATAGGATATGATAGTGTTATCATATCCTGTCTTATTATCCTGCGCACCAAACGGGTCGTATAGATGCTGATAACTAAATTTGTCAAATGCACTAAACTGTTTTCAAGTAATAAATTAGTAAGTAAAATTGTCTTCGCAAGGATTATTGTTTCAATGAGACAATTAGCTAAAGCTATTAAAAGTAGTAAAATGGAAGAAATTTTCAAGTTTGATTTGATTGAGAAATAACAATTGGATTCATCGCTGAAAATAAGATTGATTTAGAGTTTTAGAAGCGATTAGGATTCTTTGAATCTCATTTACCTCTTTGTTGGAACTAAAATAAGTGTACCAATTATGAATAAAGTTTTAGATCTAAGTGGTCAGGTCGGTGGGATCCAACGTCCCTCCAGATGTCAAATTGCTCCTCAATCACCTTAAAGGTCATATGTCTTGTTGTTGAACTAAGATGAATTTTATAACAATGTCTCTAAACTTTTGATGATAACAATGTATAAAAAAATAATTGGGCACTCTAATGTTTGTTCAAGGGTAAATTACAATCTTCATTATTCAACTTACGATATATGAAAAGGAAGTTGATTGTATGTTTGGTATCGTCGTGATTTTGCCAAAATTACAGCGAACGAGTGTCATTTTGCATAAGCTATTGAGTGTAACTTTTACAAAATGACTTGACTTCACCATAATCTCAGCAAAGTCACCATGATACCAAACATGCATCGAAAATCAGTGACGTGCGAATTTGAAAATTGAATTATTTGGACATGCTTTATTCACTTGTTCTCAGATTGCTGAAATGTATAATGCTCAAAAACACAGTCACCAGGACAAATCCAAGAAGAAAAATTGAGATATGATCAAGGGACACAGGGCCGGCCCAAAGCAAGAGCATCCAGGCCCATGGCACAGGGCCTCCAATTTTTGGGGTCCAAAATTATTATTTTTTTATATAAAAGGCATTAAGAAAATACAATATATATTATCCGCGTTGTTTTATATCAGATTTGTTTAGTTGGTCTAGCGATTGGGGAGTGCATGTATTTATGTGATGACTTGGGTTTAACTTCCAGTATTTTATTTTTATGCTTATTTTTCTTAATTTTTAACAACATTGTTGGAATTTTGAATTTGGGACCTAATTTATTCTGGATTTCAGCCAAACTCTCCTCCAATTTAACCTCCTAATTTTATTTTTATTTTTAAATTACAACAGGGCCTCTGAATTGTTTAAAACGGCCCTGAAGGGACAAAGTAAGTATATATTATTGGAGTACTAAATATGATTCCATGGTACATGTCTTGTGGATCTTGTATCTTTTGTCTTGCATTTTTAAATTGTTTTAATGAGCTTTCTTTCTGTAGATGTAGATAGCTCTATCAATATCTAATTATATTGCTCCATGGACCTCACTCTGAAGATAAGATTTAACTTTGGAAATTTGATGGAGAAAAAGATACAAGGTTCAATGATTGTTGTGAAGGAGACACGGAAAATGACATATTCAAGTCTACACTTTTATTTAAACCCCCCTAAATATTTTTATTTTTGAACCCAATTTTTTATTCTCATTGAAGGTTTTTCCATTGTTTCAACTTATTTTATGGTCTTATTTTTCTCATAATTTTTTTAAAATTTATTTGAACGGGATTGATTTACTTGTTAGCCCTTGTATAGAACTCATTTGATTAGAACTTTGATAAACACTCTCTGTGTGATATTAACTTGTGTTTCATCAAGTTGATGAGTGTTACAACCAACACTAAATAATAACGTTGCATTACCATATATGAGTACTGCAAATACAACACAAGTGGCATAAAGAAGTGTAATTTACAATGCATGAAATTAACTTAACATTGTCCACAATTACTAAGTTGTGCTTTCTCCCAGTCATTGCCATTACCACCATAAGAGATTAATCAATCTTTTTCAATTATCAAAACCATTCAGCGTGTGTTTGGTTTGGCTTTTGAGGATATAAAATCACATCTAAATATGATTCTGCTGTCATTTTGTAGAAGCTACATTTTTGAGCAAACTTGAAAAAATTGAACATGTAACCAAACGTTCATTTAACTTTGCTTATGTTTTCCAATGTACCATCGTTATAATAAATTTCTTGCAAGTTGCAAGGGATATACAAAATAACAGTTAAATTAACAGTAATGGTTAGCAAATACATCCCAGCTGTGACTCATAAACTGTCATTTGGAAATATCTAATGTTCTATTTTGTGTATTTCACTTATATAATTCTTCAACATAATTTCTTGATAAAAAAATCTTCAAACTAAATTCAAACTGCATAGAACAGTGAACATAGATATCTAATTTCTTGTTACTTAGACTTGGTTGAGTTCTACCTTATTCCACTGTTTAATTAAACTTATCAGAAATTGCAACAACAGTCTGACCTTATTTTTCTGAAGTAAAAACCCATGACACCCATCGTCTTTACATCTAAGATTGTGATTCCTTCACAATAAAAAATCTAAGATTGTGATTCATTGTGAACTACGTATTTATTTTATTTTATGTTATTTTAATCAAATTGGTATTAATTAAGTTATTAAGTAAAAAATTAGGCGGAGCATTAGCCTCTACTAAGAGACAATGTTTGTTTTCGCTTGAGTTTTGAACATTTTAAAGTACTCCCTCCCTTTCTAAATATAATGTTAGAATTTTCTCTTAGACTGATCATGAAGTTTAAAGTATAAATTTACAGGTGACTTATAACATGGACGACTATTAAAGTTGTCCATCATAGACCAATATATTTTTTACCGTTAGATCAAGCAAGACCACTAATTTTATTGTTGTATAGTTTGTCCAAACTTAATAATTGTTTACGGTTACACTATCTTCAGTCTATCCTCTAATCATATAAGATAATCGCTTCTGCTGTGCTCGCCATAAGAAATTACCATGAGATATAGAGAATGGTGAGAAATAAGAAATGTGCAAAATTACCTCCATTGAAAAGATCTGGGCTTAGTGGCGAGGTAAATGTTGAAACAAGAAATGTTTAAAACAAAGTTAGATGGTTATGGTGTTGTTGTGTTGTCCACACTTAATATTTGTTTACACTCTCTTCAATCTATCCACAAACTTAAATAATCCTCAGTCAAAAAGAACTTTAAATAATCCTAATAACCAGCTTATAGCTTCCAAAATCTTCAGGCGAGCAAAGCAACGGTGATTGCCTTATATGAGAGCCTAAGAACTTAATTTGGAAGAGAAAATGATGAGTGGAAAGGTTCAAGTGTAGACACACATCAGTCACTAGAAATAAATGCAGAATGTATTGTCTTAAGAGAAATAATAATACTAGTAACACATTTCCTAACATACACTTTTTTATTAGTTTTTTTTTTATTAGTTAAAATTAACATTGTCCAATTCTAACATACACTCTCTAGCAAAAGTATTTAGTGAAAGTGAGTTCAATTTGATTGAGTGGAAATTGGCTGGTCAAAAAGTGAGCCTTTTGTGGGCTAAGTTAACAGCAAAGGTAAGCACTTTATTTTGTAAGGTGTTCCCTCCCACTTTTCACCATTACTTGTGGCCAAGTAATCATTTATGTGTTTCCCTCTTGTATTCCACCACCACCAAATAAGAATGCAATTGCCTAGAATTCTTCTTCAAAACAGAAAACAGACCACAATACACCATGTCAAACAGACCATGTTTCCATGCTTCTGCCAGGTCAGAGTACTTAGAGGTGCCTTGTATACTCTGTAAGTAAATAATTTATGTTGTTAAGTTTTTCTTTTCATTGACATTAGCTTCCTCTGAATTCTGAGTGTTGTTTTATGTGTACTTTGGATATCTCATCTAAATCATTAAAAATCATGTGGAAATCTACGACACAGCCATTAAACACTAGATACGACACCGGCACATGCACTAATTTAAGGTACATTAAACACCAAAACCTAACTAAATCATCTCAAATTAAGCAATTATTCTTTTAAAAAGTCAACTATTACAATTTCTAATGCACTCAATACACTACTTTTCATAAAAAAAAAACTTACTAATTAAAGTGCTTAACTAGTGCCCGGGGGCACTAGTTAACATTTCCCTTGAAGAAAATGTACACACCAAAACCAAAATGCATTTCCACACTCCAATAGTCAGGTTTCAGTACATCAAACCCAGAAGAGGGAAAAATGTTTATTACATAATGTATGCACACCCAAAAAATCAAATAAGAATTCAAGATGACACTGCTTATCCTTGAACTCTTTTTTCTCTCTATATTCAAAGTTAATAGGATAGGCACAAAATTTATGCACACACACAATCAGGATGCTAATGATTCTGCAGACAGAACACTTTGTACAAAAAAAATGACAAACTTAAATAGGATGACACACTAAGCACATCAATATTTTGTGCAAGTATCAAAAAAGTAATTTTGAGTGAAAGGGATGATGCTAAAAGAATGTATCATAACATTCTCTGGGATGCATGTGCCTTTCAAAACTTAAGGAAGAGATTGCAATCATTCTCAAAACAGGAAAACTTTGATGATGTTATATTGGCAGCTCTTGACACCTCCTTTAAAATCAAAGGATCTAGGAACTTTGAAGTACTTCCTTGGTCTAGAGGTAGCTCATTCTACACTTGAAATTTCCCTACACCTTAAAAAATTAAGAAAAACTCCGAAAGCCGAATTGCCAAGGATGGAACAAAGGATTCGGAAACGGGAACGTCATATGAATATTTGTATGTCGGATGAATCATGGATTATACTGAAGGAGTCTTTCTTCACTACACCTCCTATAAAATTAAGAAAAACTCTGAAAGACGAATTGCCAAGGATGGAGCAAAGGATTCAAAAAGCAGAATGTCATATGAATATTTGTATGGCAGATGAATCACGGATTATATTGAAGGGCTCTTATGCACGGTGGCGGTTTGTATGGGTTGACATTGGTACTGCTGGATGGAGACTCCACTCCCAGTGTTTTCCTTAGGAAGCTCTTTTCCTGAAAGAAAGTGTTAAAAAATGGTTAGTATACTGCAAGCTTTGATATATCCTAGTGCCTAACAAACAAAACAATATAGTTGTCATTACAAAGCACACTAAAAACAAAGGTGAGAATAACTCTAATGCACCAGTGCTGGATTGAATGGAAAAATGGTTTCTACGTATTAAGGTTTAATCAGAAGCACTAGTGATGCAAATACTAAATGCAACCATTATTTGACTATTATGATACGTGCAGTTTTGGTCCCTCTATTTTGTCTCATATTTTAAATTTGGTCCCCCTATAACACTTATCAAATATTTTCCATTCATCAAAATATACATTAATTTATACGACAAAAGTTAAGAATTTGATGCATGACAAAGCTCTAGGTGAATATTTCACTTTAAAATTCAGCCTCAAAATAAATAAGTGGACAAAAAATCAGACATTTTAAAACCGGGGAACCAAAATCATGAATCGGTAAAAATAGGGGACTAAAAAAAAATGCATTTTAGCCCACATTATTTTTTATCTATAATCTGCAAATACAAGTCATCTTAGTATTGCATCAGAAAAATAACATGATTATGGTGCATCAGTTGCAAACTATTGGGCCACTTAGATATTCTCAGTTCCAATTGCCATCTCTTCTTTGATATAACCCTCTCTGAGAAGATCTTTGTATGGAAAGAATATAGCAGAACTGGTACCCTTTTGGTTTTCCTATTATATCCCACGGGCCATTTTCAGCTCCATGCACAGATTATACTCCTAGTGACTGCTACCACTCTTCTCAAGGTCTCTTACCTTTTGGTTTGAGATGTTTCATAAGCTTCACCCGAAGGATGCGCGACGACGACGAGGATATATGTGTCAGAGGGGCTTGTGCCAGAGAGGGCACACCCACCTAAGGAGCACAAAAAGTAGAAAGCGAACACACCTGAGATGCTTGCAGAAAACAGCGGAAAGCAAATTGGGAATGGGGGCAGCATGTATATGGTAGATTGCAAACTATGAAGCACGGAGACCGGACACTAGACATGACACTGACACGTGTTCGATCGAAAGTGGCATTGCTGCATAGATTGCAACAACAAAGGACAAGGAATTGCTGCACTCAAATCAGGTTCTCCCCACCCTCTTCCTTGGATTCTTTATCTTTTACTGCTATTGATTCTTTATGTGTCTGTTACTCCGTTCCTGACCTTTCTGGTTCTTGATTACCAAATCTTTTTATCAGGTCAGTGGAAAATGATTCCCCGCACTAAATCCGAGTCCTTCTAATACCAAAAACTGATCCAACACATGGCTTCTCCCTCCATTCTCATGAAAGTCCATTGCAGCTGATTGAACCCATGAATTTTTTGCTCCTCAAAGAACCTTTCAGCTTTTGTGATCCACACAATGGGATTTGTCCCTGTAAAACCCGACAACTCCACCTTCTTGTCCCACATGTCCTCCATTTCTTGAAGAGCTGGCGGTCTCTCGAAGATCCAGCAGATCAGACTAATATTTAGGAACCCAAGAATTGAATGGAATAGAAATGACCGTTGTATTAAGAAAATAGGGATGATAGGAGAGAAAACACTCATTCAAAGGGTTCCCCTTTTTACATTAGAGTGACTACACGATTCACAAAGTTTACAATGATCAGATACCCTCTAAATCAATAAACTACCTATATACACAAGATAAACCTAACTACCCAATTAACTAATAACTTCTCTAACTAACTCGTTAATTCCAAACCTAACATACTCCTGATTAGTCTTATGTCCTAACAAGTTCATTGGTATCCGTAATATGTCATTATTTGTCACCATTATTACCATTATAACTGTTGTGGTTCAAATTGTTTAATCCTAAGTGCATAGGTAACTTACACTGTCTGTAAATTCTGGGGTTGGAATTCCTTCAGTCAAGGATCTGAAAATAGGAGTCACTTGAAGAGGAGAACAATCCATTCTTGGCGAGGCAATTATCTGTTCATCACAGTTTGGTATCATATCTGCCACAGAATAAATATCTTATTAGCACTTCTGATTCATTGAGATGTTACTGCATTCGCTTATAGAAAAGCATTTTAGTCTTGATATTTTTCAGCTTAGGAACTCTTTGAGCTTAGGTGTGGTTCTTCATGAACTCTTTAAAGGTCAACTGATTAAGTGGTTAATTGTTCCTAAACCGAATCATTTACAAAAATTAGGCCAGCTTACTTTCAATGTTTTCTATTTTCATTTACACTTAAACTAACATACAGAAAAAGAACATAGATCTAATATTTTTCTCATCGTTTTCTTTATAATTTTTTAAAACAGGTGTAGCATTTCCAAAACATTGTTTTTATTATGTTTGAAAATGCATTCTTCCTAGCTTGTCTTTCATATTCTCTCTGACAATTGTTAACTTCATCACTTATCTTTTTGTTATCAATGTAAAATGAACATAAATTTTAGCAAATAAAAAACGGAAAATGATTTCAGAAAGTTAACGGGCCTAATATTTTCTTGTAATTTTCCTTTTACGATTTATTCATTACAGAAGGGGATTATCTTATTCTTACCTTCTTTCACTTTTCCAGTAGAAAGAACCTCTTTCACACCTTCACATACTTCTTTCTTAACCCCAAATTGTGTAGCTTGCACAGTTCCAGTATCCTGATTCAACGAGCTTTCCAAATTATCACCAGTACCAGTTGACTTACGCTGCAGAGTTAATCCTGTACTGTATTCGGTACTTCCTGCGGATTCTTTTTCTGGTTTTATTTGCCTATATCATATTCAGAAATCATTAGAAATTATTTAACAGAGGCCACATAAGTTATATTTTCAAAGAACTTAAACTACCTCAAGCGGGATTGGCCTCTCTCATTACTATTCTTAAACTCCTTGACTGTATGACTTACAAGCTGTAAAACTGCAATTTTTTCTCCAATGATATCTGTTTGGCTCAGAAACTCTAGAAGTGGCTGGTATTCAAACAATTGTTAGACGATATCTGAAATCTGCGCATTATGACACCTATCATATTTTATATGCAACTCTAGAAGTGGCTAGTATTCAAACAAGTGTTATATGATATTTGAAATCCGTGCATTATGACATCTATCATATTTATATGTGCACAAGAACAAGAGTTAACGGCTTGTGGATAGGATTTCTAAGATAAAAATAAACTTTTAATATTGGAAAAAAAGATGCTAGAAAGATGAATGCTTCAGACTCAAAAGTAGAGAAGTTGAAAATGTTCAACAAATTTTTACGAACAAATAACACCTATACTTCCCAATTAGATTGTTGTACTACCATGGTACTATAGAATTAAGCCAAGATGAAAAAAATGTTCGATGAACTTCATAAATTTTATGCTTGAGATTTTTTTCAAAATCTCTAAATTATTGATTATCAAAAAGAATTTTTTTATAATCTGTAACAGGCAGGACCGATATTTATAATTTTTGGGCTTTGCTCATCAAACAATTGAGAGAGATCTTTTTTTGGAGAAGCATATAAAATGTTCAAGACTCAAATATGGAATTTCAATTCTCACCTTCCATACTCTTTCCATGTTCTCTGAATCAATTATTTGAAGCAATGCACTTATCTTCGGATCATCCTTTTTGAGTTCATATTTGTTGTTTTGGCCTGGACAAACAAGATGAACCAAAATCACATTAGCTCAAAGGATGACGAAAGTTATATTTACAGAACATATTAATTCAGTCCACTTTTCTGTCCCTGGTTATCATAATGCAATATTCAAGTTCCATTGAGACAATTACCAGAACTGTTGAACTTGTCATTGGAAACATGATGCCTGTCTGGAAAATTGTTCACATTATTTGATTGTGGAGCTAATTCGGCAAGTGGTGCTCTTGGTTGCTGATTTATTGAAATTGCATTTCGCAAATGTGATCTGTCTCCAATGTTGATCTTTTTTGCATCATCAGGGATATGAGCCATCCTATAATGCAATAGGATAATATGTTAAAACTTTTTTTTGCAAAAAGTTGAGTATTTCAATACTTAAAAGTGCACGATACCTCGTTTTTTTAACTGGCATGGAAGATTCTGACGTTGCATCTGTATTATAACCTTGATAGGAAATATTCCTCTTGCTATTTGAATCAATGTCATTTTTTCCCCTCTTCTTGCGGAGTGTGGAGAAACGATTTTTTACAGCATTATCCGTTCTGTCATAGAAAGCATTACATTGTGAATTAACCGTTCACAAAATAGCCATCCAGTATTTGCAAGAAAGTAGGGATGAATATTCAGTTACCTTCCCGAAACCACCTTTGCTATTTCAGTCCATCTGTTTCCAAATATTTTTTGAGCCTACAAAGACAATATCAAAAAATTAGGTCACGAAGGGCAAATTAACAGATACATTTCTTTCGGATGTAGTTTCTGTTATCTGGTGCAGTAAACATATACAAGTATCTGGGTTGGTTTGGTTGTAACCTCTGATTTTTAAAAATAAAATTGCAGAAGGGGAAATTATCATTAATTAAAGTTATATTACTGGTGTTCCCGTAAATCCTAGCTCAACTGGCAATGCCAAAATTGTTAGACTGAACGCCTTCACCCGGGTTCAAACCCGGGACCTCGCAATGGTTGTGAGTTTCAGTGGTGCTTAACGCTTCGTCTACAGACCCAAAAAAAAAGTGATAGCAATGGTCATTCTACAAATGTTTCCAAGGGGGGATTTGAACGGTCTCTTGAGATTACAAGGCCAAACCTTTACCACTAAATTGACACCTCGTGGACAACCTACACCTCACATTTGGTTTGTTTCGCTGGTTTGGTTGTAACCTACACATCAGGTTTAAAAATTATATATTGAGGAAGGGGAAATTACCCACTAATTATAGTGGCACTAATGGGCATTTCACAACTGCTTTCGAAGGCATTTGAGCTCAAGTCTCCTAAGATTACAATACCAAACTTTTAGTACTAAGCTAAAACCTCATTGACAACCAACACATGCGAATAGGCAAGGCTATGGGAAATAAATAGCTTTTCCATGATATTAGTAAGTTCAACGATGGATTTTGTCTACCGCACAGATGTAAGGGAAAGAAGGGACAAAAAAATGAAGTACAAGTTTTCAAAGTTCAAGCCAATTTTATTATATAACAAGCTTGTTAAATTATTATGAAAATTGTTATAGATGAAAGTTAAAATTTTGAACATATGAAACATTGATATACCATACCTCACATAAGAGGATATCTTCGTCTGGTGTCCATCCACCTTTCTTGAAATTAGTATTCAAATAAGTGTACCATCTGAGATTGTTGTATTAGTTACTAAGCATAAGATTGACAGTAACAATAAAGCAGAAGCCATGAAAATCTTCAACAGCTACACTAAAATTCAAAATATAAAAACTTCACCTTCTTCTGCATTGTCTTGTAGTTTTGTCCTTGAATTGGGATGCAATAGTTGCCCAACTGCATATATAATAAAAATTTCCTATAATTTGGCAAGTATCGGAGAAAATGTTTAAGAAATTGAACAGGACACCAACCCTGAGAGACCTCATGGTGGTCATGGTTCAACTGCCTTAAACCGTTCAACCGGGACAAAACAAATATCAAACTGAAGAAATAACTGAACCGTAGATTGTGATGGTTCACAATTCAACCGTTGAACAATCCAGTTCTGTTAAATTTTTAAAAATTGAAGAGCAAAAAAACAATAGTATGGCAATAGAAAAAATAAGAAAGGGGAGCAAGTACTTTTCAGTTCCATGATTTCCAATCTGTTCTCTTAGTATATCATCCTCCTGAAACCATCAAATGCAATGGAATAATGAATAAATATACAACAGGTAAAGCTAAGTTGCTTAAACAGTACTTAAGCTTCTAGGGGAGGATGGCCGTTTGATCCCCACACAACACACTCTTGGTAGGGGTGAAAAGCTATAAAATGTGAACTAAGCACCCGAAATGTAACTTTGGTTCTCTGCAATCAGGGATCCAGCATTCAGGACATTGGTGACCGCTCGATTTAGATCAAACAGCCCAAAAATGCAGATTTTTAAATACAATTCCAAATATCAAGCTTGAACGAACACCTTTGTCCTGTGAATGCGGGAAATTATCAATGGTAAACGAGCCAAATCTCAAACAGAGATTAGTCCCAAAAAATGCAGATTTCAAAATTTTATTCTACAATTCCAAATATCAAGCTTGAACAGCCACCTTTGTCCCGTGAACCCGGAACTGTGAGGCAGACGCACAGAATCGGCAGAGACGCTCGATTCCACCGCTCCCACAAATTTACGTGGTGATTTTGGCCACTCCTACCAGATTACAAATCCAGCGATATTCTGGCACGGCGGGATTGCAAACTATTCTACGAGTTGGATCGCGATTCTGTCAATCTTGGATTAAAACCCTAATAACATTTGATTCTTAGAAATTTTTTAAATAAACAAGTACCTCTTGCGTCCAAGTCACAATATGCCGCTCCTTCTTCGTGGACGATTCTTCGTTCCCTTGTTGCTTCTCCTTCTTCGTATCCATCGTTTGACTCGATCTTTGAGTGAGTGAAGCCAACCTACATTACTCTTTAACTATCATATATCAAGCACAAACACCGGATACGACAATGACACGTGGACACTCGTAGTAATTTAAGAAATATATCAAGCACAAACACCGACACAAACACCGGATACGACAATGACACGTGGACACTTATAGTAATGTAATTATGTAAGAAATATATATCAAGTACAAACACCGGATACGACAATGACACGTGGACACTTATAGTAATTTAAGAAAATGACATAATTGAATGTAATCACAATCAGAAACTATCATACACCTTTATAGCATATAATAAAAAGGCATAAATTCAATTTCCAATAAACCCTAAACAAAATGTATTATTAAACATAAAAAACAAAAATGTGACAATTACCTTCTTTTTCAGACTCTCCTTCCTCTGATCTCTCGCTATTCTCTGTATAATCAAAGCAGAAAAACAAACATTCAATGCATAAATTAAAAAATGGGCAATGAAGAATACATAAAAGGAAAATGGGATTAATTCGAAAATCATATTTTTCTAGAAATTTAAAAAAATAAATTGAAAAGGTGTACTTTGATAAATAATAACCCAGAAAAGAAACCCAGATTATGTGGAGGATCCAAACAAACCTTTAAGTTAATCTACAAATGAGCTAACATAAAGGGTTTAAGTAAGTAAATAAATCGACAATAAGATACATACATACCTTAATAACTCAAATGCGCATTCAATCTGATACAGGTTTTCGAAGTTTGTTCATTTGAATTTAATTAAATTAGTATGAACTATGAACCGTTAAACATTTTTAAATTTATTATAAATACAAATTCTTTAAAACAAATTATAAATAATTTATTTTTTTGAGGGAAAACAAATTATAAATAATGTTTGCCATCTATCTATACTTTTTTCTTTTTTATTTTATATCGTTTATTTAAACTATTTTATGTATCATTTTACCCTTTTATGATATTATTGAAATTATTAATTAAAACAAATCAAATCTAGTTAAAATAAAAACTATCTCTTTACGATAGGAACAATATTTTATATATTTATCTTTATTATATACTTTAGAAAGAGAATAGTGTGGATTTTGAACTATCTTTTTTATTATTCTAATTATATTCTTAAGCAATTTTTGTTATGATGATGTTATATTATTGATGTCATTAAAAAATAAGAATTTATATTATAGTTGTTATATTGTTAGTATCATTGAAAAAGATTAAAATGGTTTGATGAACTTGTTATAATTTAAAAGTTGCAAACTTTTTATACCTATATACTCTTTTAATCAAAATCAATGTTTCATAAAAAAAAAAAAAACATTTTTTAGAATTTCTAAATGTTAACGTAATAAAAAGAGCAGAAAGACACACACGTTAGTGCTCATCTTTCGCAAGAATTAATAAATTACTGTCATATTCGTTAATTAATATCAAAACACATATTAGATACATGTGTAAAAATATGTATATTAAACTCTTATAATTTTTGTAAAAGAATTAAACTCTTATAATTTTGTGTTCAATAGCGGACCCGCAACTCAGTTGCAAGCGCAACAGCCTCTTCGTGGGGAGCATTCGGCTGCAACTTTGGATACAGTTAGCAGTACCGCACCTACAACTTCCAATTGTTGGCAGCATCTTTGTTAGGTAGGTATAAATGTAACATCGATGTTGCAACACCCTAAACTCTAAAAAGCAATAACACACGTAAATGATACAATCATATAAAGAATTTAGATGTTACTTCAATAAATCCACAACATGCATAAATAATTTTTCAAAAACTCACAGCGGAATATTCATCATGACAATTCATCACCAAATATAAAGAAACACTGAAATAGTCATGTCATCCTAAAACATCGCCAAAGTATAACTCAAAATTTCAACATACTAAGTAATATTCTCAACAAAATGAAATAACAATAAAACGACCAACATCATAATCAGAGCCCTAAAACTAAGACTCCAAGGACAAATATGTTGTAAAATTAGGGATAATAATATATCTATATAAAATAATCAATATATGAATAAAAGAATCAATAAAATATAAACAAAAGAGATTTCAATGAAACTTATCTTTCTTGGTATTGTTGTCGAATTAGATCACCGACCACGACTCTATCAACATCTTTGAACACCAGATCAAACCTGCTACGGAATCAACTATCAAGATCTGTAGAACAAACAAGCAGTGAGGAAGTCTGAGACGTGCTGATCGCACTGTCCTTAAGGATTTTTCGCGTAATTATACGCTAATCCCTCAGGATTTAACAGACTTTTCTTGATGGTAATCAAGGATACAGAACTAGCAAGAGAATATAATTTGTTCAGGAAGATGAACCCAGAATTATTGATTGCACAAAAATAATATTATGGGGATGTATGGTATTGATACTTGTTAATTTTGTTGTTACTGATCAAAGCTAGAAGTAAAAATCTTAACTGTTTTTTTCTTTCCGTAAAAAATAGTTTAATATAGCAGCTAGCTAGTTGTAACTGAATCATGTAAGAATAAAGGCTATATAATTGTTGTCAAAATGTTAACGTTGGGAGAGATAATAACCGCTTGACACAGTAAACAAATTAAATTTTCTTAAACAATAGTTAATTGCAATTACTCGGTACATGATTGCTCAAGTGAATTAATAAAGAAAAGGTAACGTAGCACATGATCAGCAAGACAACATAACTTTTGAAATATAATAAATATTCTAAAAAATACAACAATCCCCCACATATTTCAAAAGTTCAAAAATTAATTCAGAAAACAAATTTTATGGGTTTACATCTTGAATGTAATGCATCAAACTGGTGTAGCAAGCTATATGAACTAGTGCTAGAATGATGGTACTTAACACACAGTGAAATTGGTGTAGCAAGCTATATGAACCAAAGACACTTATGTATGTAAGCGTTCTACCACTCGCATCACACCCCCACAATTCTTGTTGTTGGCGTTGTGGTGCACAAATAGGTCGTGCGCGTGCCTGAATTATTTCATGAGTGCTCTAGAGATTTCGCCACGATCCCATACAAGCGGCCCCACTTGACACTCACATAGGTGATTTCATCAAGTGTATGCTGCAAATCATACACCACCCATAAGGGATATGAAATTCATTAAAAACTTTATAGGCTTATCCTCTCAATAATGCAGTGTCTAGCACTTCTCACACACACCATAGGAAAGGGACGAGAACAAAAATTAATTAACTAATTTTTGGTGCTAGCAGAAC
>Ga0099826_10000807_pt1 | contig 16772 bp, 5 predicted proteins | sample Mtrugardesep15_FD_76830 | JGI IMG/M metagenome (GOLD analysis project Ga0099826, IMG submission 76830) | Root nodule microbial communities of legume samples collected from California, USA - M. trunc garden sep15 | ecosystem: Host-associated > Plants > Roots > Nodule | place: USA: California... | reverse complement strand
GATCTAACGATCGAAAACACAGCAGGTCCTGATGCACACCAAGCAGTGGCATTCAGATTAGACAGTGATCTTTCTGTAATTGAGAATTGTGAATTTTTAGGAAATCAAGATACTCTTTATGCTCATTCTCTGCGTCAATTCTACAAATCATGCCGCATTGTAGGCAATGTAGATTTTATCTTTGGAAACTCCGCTGCAATTTTCCAAGATTGTCAAATCCTGGTTCGTCCTAGACAACTCAAGCCAGAAAAGGGTGAGAACAATGCCATCACAGCTCATGGTAGAACCGACCCTGCACAGAGCACAGGATTTGTTTTCCAGAACTGTTTGATTAATGGAACTGAGGATTACATGGCATTGTATCATAGTAATCCTAAAGTGCATAAAAACTATTTGGGCAGGCCATGGAAGGAGTATTCTAGAACAGTTTTTATCCATTCGACATTAGAAGTCCTTGTTACACCTCAGGGTTGGATGCCATGGAGTGGTGACTTTGCACTTAAGACACTTTATTATGGAGAATTTGAGAATTCTGGTGCTGGTTCTGATTTGTCTCAAAGGGTATCTTGGAGCAGTAAAATTCCTGCTGAACATGTGTCGAGTTATTCAGCGGAGAATTTCATTCAAGGAGGTGAGTGGATGCAATCATCTCATTTATCAGCACATCATGGTAGGAGTCACCACAGCACTCATAGGAGGCATCAGTAAAATAGGGGAGTTTTCACTTATTTACTCTAATACTCCCTTTGTAATTTACTTCTACCATTTACTAATACAATAATAACATTATCTGAATTTCAATAGCAATCAAAAGAGGGAAAAAAAATCCAAGGGAAGGTTAGATAAAGTGATAGATCATAGTGTCACTCCACATACTTAGAAAGGGACCCACTCAATGTATGGGGCAATTCGAAATTGGAAGATTTACATATATTTCTTCCATTAAGAAATGGTTGTTTACATAAGCGTGACCTGATGTAGTAGAGTTGGTGTATTTGTGCAATACTTTTGGTCCAATGAAGCCAATAAAAAATGATATGGGGAGAACCACTATAGTATGCTAAGCTTCTATATAAAAAAAATAAAAAAGAGCACTAGTTATATTTTTTACAATTTCTAGAGTGGTTGCGTGGACAACACACCTTTTAAGTCTCTTGCATGATAAAGAAGGTATGGTAGAAAACTTGAGATTGAAAGATTATCTTCCATGTGTATGTATGTAAAAAGCACATTACATGCATATTGCACTCCACATGGAAGTTGAACACTGGCCAGTGGCCACCTTAATTTAATGCCTTTTTAATTTGGCATATGTTTGGCTACTTGAGCTATGCTAAAAGGGCCATTTAGTTGAGACATCGCCTTGATGATGGAGTTGAAATTATATGTTTGCACGTCAATTTACAACGCCTTCTACTACACATAATGAAAGGAAATTCATATGATGATTAGGTTTACCTTAGTCCGTGAATGAAAGTATGAACCGTTTCTTCCTTAGAGCGAACACTGACCAATCACAGTTGTCCTTACAACCAAACAAACTTTATTCAATACACATTTGTCTAGTGTAACATAATGCAGTGTTTGGTCACGAGGTATCCTAGTAAGCAGTCAGTCACATGTTGCGGAATGGTCTTAGAATAAATAGTTGTACTAAATACCAATCAAAATTGATTGGTTCGAACCTCACATGCAGTGCTCGCTAGGAATAGTAGTACATTAGATTCTATTCCAAAATATAGAGATAGGTTTTTGAAAGGAACGGACCCTCCTAGACTCCTAGTCCTTTAATTATATGTAAATATATAATATATAATTTCATGGTAAAAAATGTCTATTATTTTGGTATTTAAACTTTAAAGGATTAAATTTACAGTAACAGGTAACAGGTAACAGCTAACAGCAACAATTTGAGAATAAGTTGTACCTGAAGCTTTATTAAATTAACATAAGATTTTGAAAGAGCGGGATTATACATTTGCTTAATTTTGTCACATCACTTTGAGAAGGTTAAGCCTTAAAAAGAAAAGAAAGTCTAGTTTTAACTAAATTTGCAGCAAGAGGTTTTCAGTACGCTCGTTTGGTGTAGTTTGGTATGTTTTCTAAAATAAACATAAACAACTTGTTGAAATTGGCACCATCAATAATCCATTCATCCATCATAGAATAGAAAATAATCCACCCATATATAGTGAATAACCGGTGTATCCACTACCTGCTTCAAGACTAGTAGGAGGTGATAAGGTATCCACCACTTATCCATAACCCTTAAGAAATCAATATATAATGACAATTAAGGTTGTTGGGCTTCATGCGTGGTCGGATTATTGTGGCTGAAAATAATCATTTATGGGGTAGTAGTTTTCACATAACCACCCTATAGTGCTGAATTTTCCAAGTATTAAATTTGATTGACAAGTTCTAGATGTCGAGAACATATTTAGTTGAATCATATGTGTGTTAGTTCAACCAGTTATTGGACTGTGCCTTATACGACTCTGTCTTTCTTTGACTTTTTAACCAAATGTCTTTGTAGTTATATTTGAAATAGAATGCAAAATTGTTACAATCCCCTTTCATGTTCACAATATTGGTGTGTTTGGTATTAAACTCCACCTAAAACCTAACCTGCCGTATTACTGCGCTGTTCATCCCATGCTTTGCTAGCTCCCTTTGTCTAAGTTTTTTGTCAAAATTCTACGGCGCACAAGTAAGATAGGGTTGTATCACGCACAACGTTTTTTTTCCACCATGAATCAGTAAGTTCACGATATTTCACTTGATCCAACTGTGGGAATTATCAATTCAATGGTAGAAACAGTAGTTCACTCAATAAAAGATTGTAAAAAAGGGTCTCGTAGCACTCCTCCTTATCTATTGACGTCAATGTTTACTTGTAAACGAGAATATGTGTGGACTGCCCGGCTTGGGGCTCAACAAGGGACACAGACAAGGAGATAACCTCCCCGATGGCTTAGTATCAACGGGAGGGGAAGTCATACTTTTCCGCAAGTGAAATTTCAGTTTCTCATAAAGTTACAATAGAACTCTCATAATCACTAGCGGAAACATATGTCCGTTTTCTTATTGCGCTTAATTGCATATTTATTTTATCTTATTTTGTTATATATTTTTTCGGCATATTAAAACAATCAAATAATTTTGACAAATAAGATAAAAATATATTCTCTTTATATTTTTTATATTGTTCTTATTACAGTGAACTTTGACTGAATTTTTTAATCAATATTTAAATAATTTATTAATAAAGAATTATTCTAATAGCCATTGAAAATCATTTCATTTAGAAAAATAAAGTAGTTTGAAAGTAGTCTTGACTTTGGCCCATTGAAAATTATTCTGTTAAGAGCTTTTTGGGCTTCGAAACAAATTTCAATTAAAAAACAAACTGTTGTTTACACCCCACACACACACACATGTATGTAAGTATGCATGCAGCTAGCTTTCTCGTATTTTTTTTCTTGTACACAACTTTTGAAAACCTTACAAAGTTAAAGAAAAAAAAATCAAGAATTTGGGTCTCAAATCACAATCCTTTCATCCATAAATTCTACACTATTTCTTTCCCCTTATTAGCTTCTCATGCGACATGTGCAGTTCGGATTTTAAAATATGAACTCTATAAAAACTACATAAAACATTAAAAGCCATGTTGAAATATTTCGGATTTTTAAATCCAAATAAGACGTGCGAGAAGGTGATAGGATGGAAAAAATAATGGCCAAAAGCCTACCTACATTAATTTGGTATTAAAGAAAAAACAATGCATCTTTTGACCCATCTCATCTTTCGACTAAGATAAAAAGTAACCTTGGAAAGAGGTTTTTGTTTAATGCAATACAGAGTTAGCTTCTGATAGGCGCCAAAAGTCAAAATTGCACTATGTTGTTGCATTTCCTTTTATGTGTTTTGATTTATTGTATTAGTTTTATTTAGTGAAGCATCTACACTTGTGGTTGAACCTTTTGTTAATTCAAAACGAGGCACTGATGAACCAGACGTGAATGTTATTGATATTGCAAAATACTTAACCTGATATAAAAGAATCATTTTTGAGATGATTTGATTAATTGAGTTCGTTATGAAGCAGCAAAGGTAGAATTTTTACTGTAGTTATAGACAAATCCGATAATAGTACTGAATGAAGAAATCAATATTCTGTATTGGGTTGTAAAAAGAGTGGTCTATTTAGAGAAAATTGTTGTTGATACATTTAGTTTGGCTGAAAAACACGAATAAAAGACATAAATGTCCGTCGGCAGTTAACCGCCGTTGATTAAAAATTCATCGACAGTTAACTGTCGATGGGGTTGTATTAATAAATTACTTATGTTTTCCGGCCAAACACCATGTGTGAACATCATTCTTCCTATCTAGATTGCATGGTTATTTGTTTTCAACTCCTCTTCATGTTTCTTTGTTTACTTTTTGAGGCAGTCATATTTCTCTCTGTTTGGTTATATAACGATTTAGGCCATTTTTTCAAATTTAAATTTTTAAGGTCTTCTAAATAATTAAAAAAAGGCATTTTTCATAGAAGTTAATTTTTTTTTCTTTCAAAATATAACAAATATTTTTTAATTTCTGAATAAGGTCTTTTAAAACACAAGTTGTGCCAAGTTAGTGATTCTAAATCTAATACCAATTTGCTTAAGCAAATTAATCAAGAAAAATTAGATGGGTATACCCACACCAAATAGAGAATTTTGATGGGTGCACCCCTACATAATTGAAAAAGAAAAATCCCGTGTTCATATTTCTTGGTCTTCCTTCAACTTTTTTCTTTTTGCTAAATTAAAAGCATAATGGCATCACAAATTATAGAAGATATTACAACTAAGTTGACACATGTTAGAGCTTCTAATCCTATTTCAAGTGCTCATATATGTTGTTTAAAAATAGGAGAAATATATATGCAAAAATGGGCGGACTAAGCGGTTACCCCAAAAAGAAAAAGCTGAAAAAAGAAAGGAAATCAACAAAAGCAACAACTTTTTTTATATAGGAAATGTGGAGGTCTGGTTGATAAGTGTCGGCATATATATAGAATGTAAAGTAGATATTACAACGACAAGGGCCAACTTATCGAACTAATTTGAGGACTTGTTAAGGGAAAAGGCTATGATGTGCAAGTGAACAAGATTATGTCCGATACATTAGTGACTTTTTAACCAAGCTTACACTACACTTGATGTCGTTGGAAGATGCAGGGGAATTAGGTGGTTTGATAGGGAATTAGTAAGGAGGTGGGTAATGGTATGTGGTCTCTCTTTTGGAAAGAAGCTTGATTAGCAAATGAGTCTCTTAGCATACTTTTTCCAAGATTATTTTCGATTGCTAGCAATCAAGAGCACAAGGTGGGGAAAATGTGTCGTGGAAGTAGGCCCGGTGGGAGCTAGAGTTTTGAATGGCGTAGGAAGTTGTTTGTGTAGGAAAGTGAATTGTTACAAAGCCTTGTTTTAAGGTTGGAAGGGGTAGACTTTTGAGACGGGGCAGATTATTGGTGTGGAAGCGGGAGGAGGGGAAGGTTTCAATAAAGTTGTGTTACACAATTTTACAAAATTTGATGGAGGAGTAACAAGGGAGAAAGATGATTGTGATCAAGGTATTGGCTTTCTCTTGTACATTGATTATTGATCGTATTCTAACTTAAGTTTATCTTGCAAAGATAAGACTTTTGGCAATTGAAGACTCAAAAGGTGTGTGTTTTGTGGTAACGAAGATGAAATAGTTGTTTACTTGTTCCTACACTGTCACGTCATCTCCAAGTATGGTGGGAGGTAATGAATTGGATGCAATTCAACTTTATAACTCTGCCTAATTTGATTCTTCATATCAATTATTGGTCAACTGCGATGCGTACGAAGAAATTGAGGAGATGGGCTTGGATTATTTGGCATGCCTTTATTTCGATAATTTTAAAGATAAGAAATGATAGAATCTTTAATAAGAAGATTAGAGAGGTGGAACAAATCACGGTGGTGGCTTGGCATTGGAGTATGAATAGACTAAAAATTGTGTCGTACTTGTTTTACAAGTGGTGTTAGAACCTAAGGGAGTGTTTAACTCATAATTAGGGAGCATCATTTCTGGTTTTGATTTCTGTCTTGGGTTGTTGTCTAATTTTTTGGGGCGGTCATGTTTTATTTTCTTTCTTGTGCGTGTTCTGTTTTGAGGTTGCGTGCAAGTTTAGGCGTTTGTGGGTTTGATGTGGTGTTTTTAGGTCATGTAGGCTCTGTTGGTAGGTGTGTTTGTGGGGTAGCTTTTGTGTTCCCTTGTAATTCGTTGTCCTCGCACTACTCTTTGTGGGTTTGACTATGTTAATAATATTATTTGTTGTTAAAAAATACGACCCCCAAGTACAAATGTCGACTTTTTCAACCGGAGTTTTTTTTTTTTAACTCGATCAAGCAAGATATACCAAAACTGTAATCGGCGAGAATCTCCATCTCTGGCAGCCCCATGTAAAAAAATGGAAAATTACCCATTCTATTATTTATAACTGTTGCTGCCTCATTTAACCATGAATTCACGACAGTCAATCCCACCAACATACTCCTATGAAAATTGATATTCAATCCTAATATTAAATCAATCAGGACAAGAAACCACTTTTATTAGCCGGCTTTTATTGCCCAACAATAAGCGTATGATCAACAAACTGAAGATGAATAATATTGAGTGACGTGTTACCACCCACTTTGTAACCAAAAGAAAAAATTGTTGTCACGAAGGTGTTCAACATGACATTCAACCCTTCCACTGCAAGCAAAAACAGAAAAGGAGAAGATCTCCTTACCTCAACCCCCTCTCTAACAAATTTTGCTTAGCTTGATTAATTAAGGTGGGAGCTTTTTATCTCCGTGACTCAAGTTTGAACTATGGATCGATTTATTAATACTTGATTTTCTATTATTTATTGGAGAATGCTAAACATTGCCTTTAGGATATTGGTTAAACAAGTAAACAATCAACTTTTTATAAAAAATGGTGTAATTATTACTTAATCAAAAGTCAAAACTGATATTTTTAAGATAATTTTTTATTTATAGCTACATTAACCATTGCTCTGAGGAAACTGGTTGGCAAAACTTTTTTTATTTGATGTACATTGTTTTATTATATTTTAAAAGATCTCGATATAAAATTTATTTTTTAAGTCTTTAAGCATGTACGATACGCAATTAAGTAGAAAAATGACCACCAATGTTCTCATTCTCTTCTATGTGGATATACCCAATTTAAAAAATTAAATCAATATTTTACGTGGTCAAACAAAATAAATTATTAATAAAAGAAGAGGATGACGATGAACAGATTATTTTTCTACCTCCCTTTATAATATTGCACCGTATATTATACAGATGTAGCACTTGATCGGATTTGGATCACGTCGTGTGAGTCTCTCTCTTTTCCTTCTTCATTGAATCAATTCCACCTTCAAATACCATGATATACTTTGTTTTCTATATTGTATTCGTAAAACACTCTCACCCGTTTATTTCTTAAGAGTCAAGCTTCTATGTGATAAATAATAATATCATTGGCGAGGGAATCCTTTTTCCACTCGTGTTAAACACGTGTATAATGATGAAATAATGATAAGAACAGCATGGAAATGTTGTAAGAAGTGTAGGATAATTGGTTGGAATGAGAGAAAGAGACCTATAATCTTGTTAATTTGTCGTGTAATTCCCATGGTTTTGGTGCCACTTGTTTTTCCCATTGCCTCTGGTTTTGTTTTGATAAGTAGAAGATGGCACATCTAATTAATCAAATTGTTCCTACTTCCCATTAATTTATTGGCACACGTCTCGGTCCTTCCTATATCATTTTGCATTGTATTGATTGGTATTGTGTATATGGTTGTGAAATGTTCGTCAATCATAGAAAACGTAATAAACTAATTATCATAAGGTCTATTTTTTTACAAAATTATCGCAAGGTCTTGTTAACGGATGTTTTAGAACATTTATTAAAGATCACAAATGAAAAAATTATTTCATAAAAAAATTAAATATTATAATTTTTAATGCATCAATTACATAAATTTAAAAAAAAATTACTATTTAAAAATCTTAAAAAATACTTCAAGAACACTCGTTAACATTTCATTTATCATGATAATCCCTTTCTCTTTCTCTACTTTTGTGTGGGTGATAAAATCTTAAAAATAATAAGACAATGAAAAATACGTAGATGTAACATGGAACAGACTGGAGCAAGCACCACTGACGACTGAACCATTGCTAGCTAGACAGCACACCAGGCACAAAATTTAGCTAGCTCACCACAATAAAAACAAATTAAATTATGACATGTCTATGTTCCAATTTTTTACTCTGTTCAATTATTACAAATAAAGTTAACTAGTTTTATGTAATTTAATATTGTTATAAAAAATGTAGTTTAATATTATGTGATTGCTCCCTCAAAAAAAAAAATATTATGTAATTGTGTTTGGGTCAAACACTGAGTTTTGTAAAAAAAATTAAGAAATGATATTTGTGCAACTATTTAGTAACAATCTTTTGACAACTTTCTCTCTCATACTCACATTATCATCTTATTATCTCTCTTTCATTTTCTCTCTCCATTGTTTTTATTAATAAGAAGAGAGAGAGAGAAAAATTATCACATAAATTGTACTAAATGGTTGTATAAATATAACTACTCAAAAAAATTATATGCAACTAACTTTTTAAGTATTATTGTAACAGAACAAATATTATTAAAAAAATAGAGTGAAAGTCCCTCATAATTTTCTCACAACTCAATTTAGTTTTTCACAAAATAATACACAAACTAATCTCTCATAATTTATTGATGAGATTAAACTAGAATAGGGATAAGAGGAGCAACCACTCTTAGAATGAGATCCATCACATTCGACTTGAGAACATTTTCAAAAAGTTTTTGCCAAACTGTACGAAGGGTATTTGCAGTTAAACCTCTAGACAGTTTTGGTTTGAAAACTTCATTTTCAATAGCATGGACTTGGTTGATCACAAAATTTTAAAGAGCTACTCCCATGTCAATTTTTGATTGAAAATCCAATTGTTTCTGGTTTTCCAAAGAAAATTAGTGTGCACACTTCTTAGCTCAACTCAGACATACTGTCCCGATTTCTTTACAAATTGTTGATATTGTTTGTCCTATCAATTATACATAAATCATTATAAATTCAAGATCGCTAAAAACTAAAAAAGATGAATGTGCAAACAATCTTACATACAACGACAAAATTAAAGTGTCTATAAATATGACAAAATAAAAGTAATCAGAATATTTATATTTACAAATATACAACATTGATGCCCAAGTTTTTATCAAATCTGCAATGATTTGAAGTAAATATATATGACAATATAAACTAACGAACATTGTAGTAAGATGAAAAATCCAACAAACACAATGTCACACTACACTACAAAAACTTAAAAAACACAACAAAAAAAAAGGTCGTAAATAAACATGGATAACCACTTATTTAAATAAATAAAAAAGAGAAACAAACGATTTTAAAAGGTTTCAGACCAAAAATGACCAAAAACAATCTCATCTTTTCTGCAATGAATATATTAAAATTAAAATAGAGAAATTAATATTGTCTCATCCGTCATTGAAAAATGGTTTCAATGGCCATTGTAATTTTTTAAACGAACATCTTAAGTACTATAATTTTTGTTTTGGACAAAAAAAGAGAGTAATATATATATATATATTGAGAGAATATTGTTTTGATAAATTTAATTTTCTTTGAGATGTTCTGAATGTATATTGAAATACTTTGTTGTGTCATTCTAATGGCTATCAAATCAACGAAGATAAGAATATTCTGCACTATACCTTATCCCTAATCATAATTTTTTTAATTTGTTTAACTGTCGTCGACCTAATTCCAAAAAAAGCCACAAAACAAGAAAAATAAAACCTACTATAGAAAAAAGAAGTAAAACTGCCTTTTTCCCTTTTTACCCATTTCATTTTCCTTTAATTTATAAACTAATAACTCGCATTATTTATCTGGTAGGCCCTTCTGAGAAACGTGTTTGTACTTTGTAGCATACATTTTTTATTTTTTTATAATATAGGTTTTGTAGTATACATGCATACATCACATCACATATTGATAATCTCTTTTATTTTTCTCTCATTTCCTTTCATAATTCGATATCATTCTTTTCATTAAAAAAAAAATATTCAAGTGAGTGAGATTAAGAGAGACTAAAGAGTTAAGAGAGGGAATGAGAAAAATGCGAAGGAAAGAATCCAATTTGCATACATCACATTTCCTTAAAAATAAAATAAAAATACATCACAATTTGTTTTCTCAATTTTTGACTGGCTCACATTGGTTTGATTACTTAGGATGTTGTCAATCAACCACATATCAACAATTGTGTGATTTTGAGAAGATTTGTGAACATAGTCATGTTAGTTTGTAATTCAAACTATTTTTACGTCGTTTAGTTAATTAGGGTTAGTTACTTGTCTCATAAGTAATCAACTATTTTTTTTTTTAGTTTTTAGCTAATTTTGTTACACCTTTACTTGTTACTTGGTGTGTATTTATTAGAGGAACATTTGTATATATATAGTGATTTTCCTCTCAATGAATAAACAATGCAATTTTCACAATTCATTTTCTCTTAATCTCTCAATCCCTCATTCTCTTTTCTCATTCCATAACCGTTTCTTCTCAAGTTGCAAACCTTAATCATATAGTTTCCCCTAACAGATCAAAGTTGTTGATTTATGGTAGAAGATAACGCTGATCAACTAGAGAGAGTGATTTGCAAGCAATGACTCAATCATTCAAGCAAGTGAGAGTTCAGGAGAGCTAAGAAGTTCAACTCAACGAGATAGTGTACCTTTGTATGAAGAATATTGTATAAATAAGGGTCTAGTCATCTCTTGCTAATTGCCAATAATTAATTTACCTATATTTGATCATATATTAAAACTACTTTGATGAATGAAATGAGTTAATGAAATGAGTTATGTTTATTTCTTGTAAAACAAAGTACATAAATTTAAGTTAAATATTTTTTTTTGTCATATATTAAAGAAAAATTATTTTTGTCCTATAAGTTTAGCTCAGTTCGTAAATATATTGTATAATATATACATATGTTGGGGTTCAAATCTCGATCACCCAATTTATTCACTTTATAAATGTGGATCTCTAACAACTAGATACTTACCAAAAAAAAATTGTACATTTATTATCCATTTAACACAATGAGAGAGATGGAAATTGAGTGAGTGATGTGATAAATAGAAGATATAATAGAAAGAGAGAGAAAAAAATAAGGTGTTGAATGAGTGTATAAAAAATAATGATGTATTTATAGGAGTTGTATATTAAAGTTTTGAGTAATAACAACACTCTATTTAATACTTAAATCATTGTGGATCTACAATTTAAAAATTAAACTCACATAAAATGGTGGCGGGACATACATTAATTTCATCCAATAAAAAAGAATGCTAGAAAGAGTGATAAAAAGTAAATATTGTTAATATTTCCCTAAAAAATTTACTTACACTTGACACGCGAAATCTATACACATTCCTTGACATATTATACACTTTTTTTTTCCCTTCTAAAACGTTCCTTCCACAAAAGCTATTCATGTTCCAGGCACAATCAAATAAATATAAACATCTATTTTACTTAAAATTCTAGATTTAATTCGTGACGTTGGAGAAGACTACTCTTCTATAAAAATAAAAACTTTTGTTGGTTCATGTTTGAATATTTAAATGGTTGTATCAATATTTGAAAAAAATAAAACTATATATGATATAAATAATGAGATTTGATCGATGATGTGTACATTCGTCCAAAGAAAATGATTGAGAATAAGTCTAAGTTACAAATAAAATTTAACACATAATTTATATATATTCAATGTCCAATCAATCAATTATTAAAAGTATGATTGTAGTGACACAATAGTCACCCATCCATTTTACATTTACCTTTATCAAAGCAGAGCATGTGTAATTTGTCACCAAACACTTGTTACTTCCACCGCCACAGCTATTCTGCGTATATATAATAAGCCTAAACTTCTCAAGAATTTCATTCAACAATACTCTCTGCTCTTCTCTTTGACTATAGGAAGAAATAGAAATGGGAAGTTTAGAGGAAGATGAGTTGGTACAAATGGTACACGACTTTATAGAGTCCGATCATTCACCTAATTCAGCTACAAGTTTCATCACTTCCTCTAATCATCACCCTTTACACAATCGATCCCAATATTTTATTTTGCAGGTACCTTTTGAATTCAAAATCCTTGAAAGAGTTTTTTTTAGTTCAATTTTGCATCTGGTGCATGACATGTTTTATTATGTGTTTTATGTTTTCAGGATATCCTAAGGAGTGATACATCATCAACAGAAGCTAAAGTTATGAAGTATGTTTTGAAGCATCTTAGAGGAAGACATGGTTCTGAGAAAACAACAATTGTTAGTAGATGGCTTGTTAAGAGAATGAGAAAGGATGGTCTTAATGCTTCTCTTTATCAAACATCTTGGTCTTCCTCCTTAGGATGTCCTGCTGGTGAGTCGTCTTACTATACTCTATACCAAAATCTTAAATATACTTTATATTGAACATGTGTAATTGTGTGTGATCTTTGACATATGTTGAACTTTGGATATTTGACATCAATATGATATTGATGCATGTGATTAATTTCACGTTCTCAATTTTTTTATTAGGGTAGCAAGTAGATTTCCTCAATTTAATTGTAGCAAGATACTTTTACCTCCCAATGATTTCTTAAAATTCACTCTCCTTATTTTTATTTTTTTTAATGGATAACTTTGGATAAAATGATTTTTTTTTCAATCGGGATGGTAAAGCATGGACAAAAGCATTTTTTTTAATAAGTCAAAATAGTCTACGAAAATCAATACTAAATAGATCGAATCTAAGACTTTAAGTAGAGCATGTTCTGATTCTCAAACCAACACTACTAAATCAATCTAATGATATCAATATTTAATAATGGAGAAAAGAAATACGCAATTTGAGATCTAGGCCTTATTTTTCTGAGATAATCTAGGCCAACTTCACTTGCTGTATAGATGGATTATTTTCTTTTTATTTATCTTTAAAATCAACCACTAAACTTGTTGTTTATATGGCAGGTGAATACGAGTACATTGAAGTCGTTATAGAAGATGAGAACAATATTGATGATGCTCCCATGAGGCTTATAATAGATATAGACTTTAAGTCCCAATTTGAACTTGCAAGGCCAACACAATACTACAAAGAATTAATAGACTCATTACCATTAATCTTTGTTGGGAGAGAAAACAAATTATGCAAGATAATTTCTTTGCTATGTTCAGCTGCCAAACAGTCCCTAAGAGAAAAAGGTTTACATGTACCACCATGGAGAACCACTACATACATGCAATCAAAATGGCTCTCTGGATGTCCTAAAGAGCCTAATCCTGTTGCTGATGGTTTTGGAATTGGAGATAATATTATTATTGGTAACAGTAACAAGGTAGTTTCTAGAGTGAAGGCAAATAAAAGAGATTTAGGTGGTGAATCTGGATTGTCTAGTCAATTGTCTAACATGAGCATAAATTGTTGCTAGCTGCTATATTAGATGATGAGGACTACTCGATTTTGGCGTTTTATTGATTTGGAGAACTCAATCAACATCAAAATTCACTAGTATAAAATTTTGTATTGTCCCAAATAAATAAATAGTAGTCCTATTTTGAGATCAAATAGTTTCTATCTAATGAATATCTTTTTCTTACGCAAGTCATTTTTATATTTTTTTTGGTTTTAACTTTGCTTAAGAAAAAGTGTCTTAATAATTTGATGTTTGATCTGGAGTAACTAATGTTGTCTAAAAATTGTTCAAGTGAAGATTCATAACTCGTTATTTCGTTTGACACAAATTTAATGAATATTATCTGAATCGAAATTTCTTACACTTCAGAAAATAATTGCATTTGGTGTTCACTTTTTTATTTTTTAGTTTGGATTTTTCAAAGGTTCTCTTTCGATGTAATTTTGTTCAAGTCGTGTTGAATATTGATTGATATTCCAATCCTTATGCGCCAAAGATGTAATTTAATTATTCCAATTGATGGATCACATTTTTTTATTTTAAATTTTTTAGATATTGAACTTCTTGTATCATTTTCACAATATTAAGCTATTTAGAATTAATAAAATAAAATCACTAACTTTTACATACATAGTAAAGATAACTGTTATTTGATAACTAAAATCACAACAAAAAAAATTACTAAGTTTATAATAGAAAATCGTAAACTTTTTTCATTTTGACCCAAAACCGACACAATGATAGAAATAAATGGAATTAAAATATTAAAAAAACTATATATATATATATATATATATATATATATATATTAGCAAAGCGAACTTGCGATACATCAAACACAACAATAAAAATAGTTCAGTATGCGCTGATTGTTAAAGCACTTTTGCTCAGGATGCGCCGATTATTAAAACACTTTCTACCGCTAGGACAAGCAAGAATACATCAATAACATACAACACATATTGTATATAATTCATTATTAAAGTTTAAAAGTCCTAGCTCAACTGACAAATGTCAAAAATTATTTTCCACGCAGCACAGTTTATGCAATTTTTCTAAATGAAATGGAATTAAATATAATAAAACTCTTAATAGAAATACAGTTTTCCAATTCCCGCGAACTAGACTTGATAGGGGAATTCTTCTTGTATTCAGTTCACTCTTTCCTGTTGTGGTGGGTTTTCTTATTCAAGATCTTATGCCTTTGTTGATCAGACTTTGCATCTCATCATATTTACCATCACAACTGCAATTGATCTACAGAGTCAAAACACAGTAAGTATTTCAATTTTAATTTTATTTACAAGTAAGTATTTTGTGCATTTGTTGTTTTTCTATATCATTAGCAGACAACTTTGTGTCAATTTATCGATATTGTTCCATTTACCTACATGAGATACTCAATTAATATAGGGTTTTTATTTTTTATTTTATGCTGCTTTAGTGCAAAAAATATTTGAGCACTAAGAAATTATATAAAGCATTTTACAGATCTCAAGTTGATGATGGAATTGGCGCGCAAGAGAGCATATTCAAGTGTGAGATTCAACTTGGCATCAACTTCAAAACTTGATTCAGCATAAAATAACCCCCATCTCATGTGATTTTTAGGAAGTTCCCAAGTCGTTTGAATCAAGCAATCAATCTTGTTCAATTGAAGTAGCCTACAAACCTTGAAAGGAGAAGCTTCAAAGTTCCAATTCAAAAGTCAAAGATCGCACACTTCAAATGTCACATAATCATTGTTTTATTTGCAACAAAAAAAAATTGTCGTCTTTTTAGTATTAAAATGTACTCCATTAGTATAATTTTTGTTGCACAAATGTATTTCACAATTTGTTAAATCATTTAATTTTTTCTTCTTCAAGGTAATAATTTAAAAGTATATAATAAACACTATTATTAAAAGTTAAAATTATTATGAATAAAATATTCATGTGAGATCTATAATATTTAAAATGAGACTATCTATTACGGATGTCAATATCATATTTCTATCTTATTTGTTCCATTATACGAGTCATCTTTGCCTAATACTAGTTCTTAGATGATAAGAATCTCTTACACTAATGCTTAGTCAAATATTTTGAGGTTGAATTTAGATTTTTGAGGAGAATTTTGCCACCAATTATCGTCCAATCCTACTCTTTAAAATCCTACATTAAAAATTTGTTTATTTTTGTAAGCAAATTTATCTTTTATTTTTTATTTTTTAGGGGTTTAGAAATCGTTATTCATACTCACAATCATTTCTCTCTCTCCGTTGGTCAACACTACTATAGTAAGGGTGTGCAAATAATTAGGTTAGGTTCAATATGCTTTTAGACATAGCTAAAAATTAGTTGTCGATGGTGTTGAGGTGAGCTTGTTAGGTTGGGGTGACAGTAGGGAGGCGTGGGTGTGGAGGAGGTAGTTATCGGGTTGGGAGGAAGAACAAGTGGGAGAATGTGGTGTATTGTTAAAGGGTTTTGTTAACGAGTGCCCTATGGGTACTCTTTAAGCAATCCAAAACAATCAATTATTTTTAAAAAAATTATTTTGCAGGTTGGTGTGAAAGACATGTAGTTATGACATTTACATCCTTCTAAAAAGTATAATGTCAGCAACGCTTATTATTACTTGCTCTCAGTGGATCACAACATCACTTCTGAAAATACAAACGTTATTTGGCATAAAACAATTTCTCTATAAGTAAGCATTTTGCTTGGCGGTTACTTTGTAATCGCATTCTTAGAAACCTCCACGGGATGTACGACCTCCATGTTGTATACCGAAGGAAGGAGGGGGGTTGCCCCTGTTGGAATGTAAACTGAAGCACGATACCCGTGTAAGGCAACAGTAACATCTCATGCCAGTTTATGTAAGTGACTAGTCTTTGTAAGTGACTGCCATCTTCTGGGCAATCTTCTTGATTTTTGTTTGTAGCTTCGACGACTAAGATGCTCGGTATGCGAGAGATCTTGTACGGAACCTCTTCATTTTCCTCCTCTTCATCTTCAGACGCATGAAATTCAAAGTTGGGAAAGAATATAAGGTTAATGTGTTCAACAGGCTTATCAATGCATGATTTATTGTTGATTTTGACAAGTAAATAAAAGTTATGATTATGCAGACATTTGAAAATGATTATTATTTTTT
>Ga0099826_10000805_pt1 | contig 16781 bp, 9 predicted proteins | sample Mtrugardesep15_FD_76830 | JGI IMG/M metagenome (GOLD analysis project Ga0099826, IMG submission 76830) | Root nodule microbial communities of legume samples collected from California, USA - M. trunc garden sep15 | ecosystem: Host-associated > Plants > Roots > Nodule | place: USA: California... | reverse complement strand
ATCTTCTTAAAAAAAAAAAAAAAACTAATGGCAAATTACTTGTAATTTATAGTAAATAAGATAATTGAATTTTTTTGATAAAAGTTGTTTTCCCAAAATAAAAATTAAAGACTTAGGGATAAGAGAGATGAACATAACATTTATAGTGGTCACTCACACCATCTTCTCTAGTGGGTTACATCCATTCCTAAACAAAGACAAATCCTTTATTATAAACGCCAGACTTGATGAGCTGCCACTTTGCCCTAATCTCTCCCTAATTTCCCTCCTATTCTCATATTAATTGCTATCTTAAACTGCCAACCACCCCAGTAAATCTCAACCGTTCTTTGCAGATGTTTCATGTACCTCCATCAACCAATCAGATGCTTTTCTTTTACTCTTCTCCCTCAATATGAACTCTGCCATGCCAATCAATTGCCTTACTTTTTACATCTAATGGCTGAACATAGGCAAGTTTCTATATATTCATTTATGTAGCTTATAATTAAGTTTTTTGTTATCATTGTAACAGATTTCGAGCAACACTCAAAGGGATGATGTTGGACATCAATTCTGCTATAAGCTTAATAGAATTCGCCATTTACTCATGCATAGGTCGATTCTTTGGAATTGTTTTTTAGTACTTTTCTTTCTTTATCTGTGTTGATTCTCAAATGTACACCTATATTGATGTGTTTCTGCTTAATATTTATGTAACAGATGCACTATGGGATTATCATGTAGAAGATCATGTTTATATGTTGTTATTGAAGCTCAAGATACAATACGGTTGCCATCACAAAATGGTTCAGATTCAAACTAAGTTTAAGTTTACATATTTTTTATAATGTATATGTTTACATATTTTATTATAGAGGCTTATGTGTGATTGTTTGTTGTGTATGCATTCACTTATCCTGGACTATTTAATGACATCATCCACAAAGAATGCAAAAAACCGAGCAATTAAGTTTGGAGGAAATTGGAAGCACTGTAACAGCTTATTTAGTGTAATAATTTGCAATGTAACAACTTTAGTATATTGTTCCATTTCAAAATTGCGGTAACACTATTGCTAGAAATGAACTATGGGTAACAACACGTAAATGAGAAGAAAAAAATAGTTCATTTCGTTGATCAATTGAAACCATTAAGCCAGATATATAATAGTTTATCAACGGGTAGTCCAACAACAGCTTATTCAGTTCATAATCTGCACTGTAACAACTTTCAGATACTGTTCATTTCTAAATTGCGGTACAACTATTGCTAAAAATGAATTATGGGTAACAACACCTAAAATGAGAAGAAAATAGTTCATTTCATTTATCAATTGACACCATTAAGCCAAATATAAAATGTCTATCAAGTCATAGTGCAGCAACAACTTATTTAGTGTCGTAATATGCACTGTAACAACTTTCAGATATTGTTATATTTCTAAGTTGTCGTAAAATTAATGCAAAACTAAATAAATTATCTGTAACAACACATAAATGAGAAGAAAATAGTTCATTTAATTAATCAAATCATTCATAATTCGGTGCACATCACCAACAAAAATGAAAGGTAGACAAAACTTATTTGTTATAGAATGCTTATTTTCCAATTACAAAGTCGCATTTAATTTAAATTTAGTGTAGTGAATTATGGGAGGTATATTATGTCAGCATGGCTATATCAGCATGATTATACACTCGGAATTACTTTATATCAGGAACCTAATGTGACTCTGCATGCTTTTTGGATAATAGTGCAATGGATAGTTCTTTCTAATTATGTTTGTTTTAGAACTATAATCGACAGGCTTTTTAGATGGTACTCCTATGAAATAGTGCACGTATTTAATGATGTTATCAGCATGCTGAACCAATGAGTAAATGCTTATATCAGCATGCTTAAACACATTAATTGCGACTATGCATATTTTTGTGACTAACAGTGCATTGAACAGTTTAAATGTACACTATGTCTTATAGTTACATTAATGACAAATGTTGAGGTTAGAAAGCTACAAGATATCATTCTAAGCATGCCCACATGTATTTAATGCCCTTTTAGCATTGGCTCCCTCAATTGAACTTCTCCATGCAAGAGTTACTTTAAGAGATGATAATCGATGAAGATAGTAAAAACACTGATGTGACTTTAAACATGGTATATCATGAAGTATTTCGCAATGTATGACATCATATAATTGTGGTAGTGTATGCACGACACAATTTTAATTTGGAATTCAATGTAGTTCATATTTATCAAGTGTTTTATTTCTATGATATATCTTTCAATTTGTCGTTAATATTTAACCTGTGAATGACCCGTGTGAAGCACGGGTAGAAGTCTAGTGTCAATAAAGTTTTTGTTGATTTTTGAACACCGATTGTTTGTGAAAAATGTTTACAATTATATTGCTTGGTCACATACGAGAATTCTACCATGAACCCAAATCTTTCAACAATTATTGATGTAACCCTTAAACCTTGACATTGGGATTCAAACCTACAACTCTACAAGATAACCATGCTTAATCAACCAACGTGATTTTTGTGTTTAAAAGAAGATTTGATGTGAACGTAACATTAATTCATGATATTTGGAGATATATTTATGTAGAATTTTTTTTCATTCAATGAAGATGATGAAGATTCAAAGGAAGAAGATAAAGACGGTGAACATCTTCATCATATTTCTGGATTTTTTTTCATTTTTAATAAAAATACATTTTTAAAAATAAAATTATGTATTTTTTTAATAAAAAAATGATAAAAGGATGCATATATGCTTTTATGAGAGATAAAAGACCTAAATGGAAAAAAAATAAAGATAAAGGACCAAAATGTTACAAATAAATAAGATAAAGGATCTTTAATGTAATCTTGTCTATAATTAAATAAAAATTAAAAGTATTTAAAGTTACCTTATGATTTAAATTGATTTTTTATTTAGAAAAATTTGACTCATTTATTTGACATTTAATGTTGCCAATGTATATTACATTTTGATTGATTGATATCATGAAGGGGTAAATACCACCTAAACAAGAAGGGATAATCTAGAAATAACCAAACTCATGACATTTTCTTATAAACCGGATGGAGTAGTATTTATTACATTGGGAGTTGCATAGTAAATGTCTCAAAAGTCAGAAAAATGTATTTTTCAACTTAAAACGTCATCTTTTAACCCATAAATAAATACTTTAATCGATAATATAAGGAAGTCAAGTTCTAAATAATTTTTAGACTTTAATAAATTTCAAAAAATTATATCAAATAAATAAAATATAAAATTAAAATAAAAAATATTTGACATGTAGTAGTGAGAGAAATTATACAGTTTTTTTTCTATAAAAAAGAAAAAAAAAACAAAATGCCAAATTAAAGCTAAAAACTATTTTATAAAATACACACCCTAGCGGCAGAGGGACAAGGGGCCTCTAGAGGCCATGGTCCCTGCCTTATTAATACTCCAAGTAAACTCCCCACCTCTAATTAATCTGATAAAATTGTTTATCGTGTTATTAGATTATTCCATAATTGTTTCCATGAGTTTAGCTCATTTGACAAGAACAATATATAAGATTTGGAGTTTGAACCTCGGACACCACAAAAAAAAATTAATCAGTAACTATTATAATTAGTTCTATACTTAATATTGTTTTAAGTTATTTCATTTGAATTTGTCTAGTGGTGTTGGTTTAAAACTTAAAAGTTATTCATAAAGTGTCAAGTTCAATTATTTTCGATGCTAATTTTGATAGATTGGTTTGACTACTTTAAAAAAAAGTTATTTCATATTTCGTAAAATATATTGATATGGTCCTCTCTATAATATATATTTTAAATAAAATTAACATTAATGATATAGCTTTGTAAAATAAAAGACTCTTTAGAGCCCTAAAAAAAAGAGCATATTATAAACTAAAATAAAATTTGGGGATAAAAATATAATTTAATCCTTAATGAATTATACTCTCTTGTGAGAAAAATCTAAAGTCTCTCAAACATATACACAATTATTTTATTTAGTCAATTGTCATTTTCTTTTTGTGTTAACTTTCCGATTCTCCCGATAAATAATCCGAAGTCCGGTCATAAAAAAGCAACGATAGATCTACCTTTATATGCAGTATTCGCAACCGAAAAACACTATGTCGCATAAGCCAAATCTAACCTTCTTGAGTTTCTCATTCAATGCTTTATTTTGTTATTAATATTTATTATGAGATTGAGATGGTGTTTATGGTGAACGTGACAAGTATTTCCTGAAATGTTCAATTGTATTGTATCGTTATAGTTCTTTAAAGACATGAGTAAACGTACATGTTACGGCTGAACTCAAATGAAGGAAGTTGGGAAGACCATGATAGTATTGGTTCTGGCCATAGAGAGGTGAAAGAAGTAAAACGACGAAGAGGTTCGCTCGTATTTCTGTTCTAATTTTTTGTTTTGTGTTCTTTAAATGATTTTGTTTTAATGATTTTGTGTTCTATTTACGAGCAACTTTCAGCTCATATTAGTTCGTTACTTTGTGTTGATTCTACTGAGATGTTAAATTTCCATAGTGTTACTTTGTAGCTATGAAAATGGTGTCGTATCCGTGTCGGATACGTATCGGATACCATACTCCGCGGATACTCCGCATACCGTATTCCAGAAGTATCGGAATTAATTATTTTAATTTAAAATATATATTTTATTGGATACTTATAAGATATTCGACGGATACACACAGATACTTATAAGATACTTCACAGAGATGTATCCAAAAAAAAATGAAGTGTCAAAAAATGAGATTGTGTTGTGAAAATTTAAGATACGAATCACTATAATTATTTTTCGATTAACAAATTAAATATTATGATTTTGGTGGATGAAAGTAACAAGAGAGGAGAGATTTAATCAATCAACATTAAATAAACTTTGTTTTGAGTTCTTTTATTGATACATTTGTTGATATCCTAACATATGAATGAAAATAGAATATGATTTATACAAAAAATTTACATTTTTTATTTTGATCATATGTATTTTATTTTGTAAATTGTGACTTTTTTGATTATATAGTATGAGTAATCAATGTTTTTTTTTAAGTATTTTACACGCATATAAATTTTAATATAAATATTTTGTTAACGTATCTTAGCCGTATTGTATCCTAAATTTTAAAAATTTCGCGTATCCGCATACCCGTATCGTACCTTTTTTTTTACAAAACGTGTAAAAGTAAAATGGTATGTACTAAAAAGAGCTTGTAAATAAAGTTTTTAAACCATTTACAATGAAGTAAAATGCGACGAAATGTTTATGTTTCACGAATCTAAAGTGCAAATAGGTTAGGAACGTCAAATTAAAGATCATGAATGTGAACCCATTTGGGGTTGGCCTAGTGGTTGGCTTGGGATCTTGGAGTGTGCTTCTCTCAAGGTTTCAGGTTCGATTCCCACTGGTGTCAATTTCGGTGGGCTAAGTCCATACGGTGCTATGTTCTGGCTTTAAACGGGGCCCCCGCAAGTGGGCGGTGGGATTGGTCCCCTTGAATTAGTCGGTTCTTAGACCGGATACCAAGTTTTTTTTAAAAAAAAAATCATGAATGTGAATTTGACGGATAAAATAATGGCATATTTGAGACGAATAGATGATAAACAATTTCCTTTAAATTTTTATTATTAACAATCGTATAAGGTAGATGTGATTTCTAAAATACATTAAATCACTCTTATAACAATGCCATCGAGATATTGCATTGTGCCAGGTTTTTATCAAATCTGGCTCAATAATCTATTTTGGTCCGATAGTTCAAATAATTCCGTACCATGAAGTATCTGGAATAATAGTTATTAGTGAAACAAAAATACTTATAATCAAAGTAATTCCATCACTAAAAGTCAGATTTTTTCTTCAACCCTTCAATTTGATGAAAGGGCTTTGTTTTCTTGGCTTTTCAATTTCATCGGTGAATTATAACTGTTTTCTTGAGTAGTATCTTTGATACTAAGTTCTATATTTTGGTCCCTCGGTTCTATTTAGGGGCACAAAAACACATTTCAAGGTCCCGAAAATACTAGTACAGGCTTTCCACAAATTTTAACAATAGACAAAAATCTGAATTATAATGATATTGTTAAAATTTTACCAATCACACGCTCAAGACTGAATTATAATTATAGTCCTTAGCAATTTTTATTAATCACAACCTCATGTTTGAATTATATATATATATATATTTTTTGAAAGGAAGTGAAATAATTATAATGTTCAAAATTCAACCTTACCAATTTTTATTAATTTCACTCGTATTTTCGCAAGAGAAATGTGTTTTAAACATTTTTGGGTAATTCTCTTGGGAGGAAAATGAGTTTCTCCCTTTTTGTAAATGTTCTTTTGATCCAACTCATAGTGAGATATCCATTTGGCGCAGATATGTGACCTATCACAAACTTAGAACGGGTAAGATAGATCTAACTAAAGTACCAAACACATGAGTGAAAGTCCATCCATTTTCACCCAATTATCCGAATCGGGTTGATTAAAAGTGTTTGTTTTTTTGTTTTGTTTAAAAGAAAATAATTTTTCACATTAAAAAACCATACATTTGAATAAGCACGTTAATTGTTAAGTTGTTTTAATAGTTCATCCGATCTAAAAAAAAGCAACGCAAATTAACAAAAGTCAGTAGAAATTCCTTGTTATTACTAATATCTCACTATCCTTTCAATCGATCGTTTATACACAACCAGATTCAGAGGTACAGAGAACCATATTCAGAGGTGCATAAAACCATAACATAACAATACTAGATCCCAACATCTAATATACCAACTAAGCATTAATACTTAAGTTCTGCATAACTAACTTCTCCAGCTTCCTCCATCACCACCACCACCGCGAGAATAACGGGAACCACCATCATCTCCTCCTCCTCCATAACCACGGTCCCTACCACCACCACCATAACCACCACCTCCTCCTCCTCCATAACCACCTCCACTGCTTCTGTTGTAACCACCATCACGACGACCGCCACCGCCATATCCACCACCACCTCCACCATATCCACCACCGCCTCCACCACGGCCTCCTCCACCGCTACCACGGCTCTGAGCCTCATTCACAGTAATGTTCCTTCCATCCATATCAGAACCGTTCATCCCTTCAATCGCATCTCTCATCGATTTCTCATCAGCAAATGTCACAAATCCAAAACCTCTTGATCGTCCAGTTTCACGATCGTTGATAATCTGCAAAAAAAAATCAACACAATATCAGATCTAAAAATTTAACACTGTAAAACAAAAACCATATAGTAACCGATCGATCTTCTTCTTTTGGTTAAAAGATGAAGATGAACGTACCTATTGGGGTGAGTAACAAAAGAATTGAAGCATTATCATATAGTAACAGAATCAATCACAGTAACAGTAACAGAATAATAGAGATCAAGTAACAGAGTAACACAGAACAGATCGGAGATCACAGATCAGAAAGGTTTCCATAGAAATCCGAATCAAAATCGTGTCAGATCCGACCCGAAGCCTGCAAGCAACAAACAGACCTTCGAATCGATGATTTCTCCGTATTGCGAGAAGGCTTTCTCGAGAGCTTCGCTATCGGTGGCCCATGCAAGACCTCCGACGAAGCAACGGTACTCAACATCTGCAGAAGCCATTGATGAAAAAACTACAACCCTAGATTTTACAGTAAAAAGATTAGAAGAAGATAAGATATTTTGTGATTTTTCTACTGAAGAAGGTGAAGTTATATATAGATGGGAATGGGTTAACTAGTGGGGTTAAGATTGTAAATGGTGCACGAAGATATTTTTGATCCTTTTTCCGAGGTGTTAACTGGGGTTACTATTGTGTCAGATGATTACCGGGGTTACGGCATGGGGTAACCACAGTTGTTATGTTTTTTTTTTTTATTAAGAGAATCTTCGTTATGCGCTTTCTCTTTCAGATAATTTCGTCCTTGAAAATTGCTATTCTCCCATACAAAATTGCTCTTGCTGACTCCAACGTAAACTAGTTAAAATACTTCCGATATGAGTTAAATCACGTTCGATATAACATACGTGAGTTAACTCTCGATATATTTAACATGAGTTAACTCACTCTTACGCTTACGCTGGATATTAGCGTGAATTAACATACGCCGAACTCCAACATGATTAACTTACGTTGGGTTCATTTCTCAAATGTATGAAAGATGTTGCTCGCAAAACAAACACGTATCGCTGCTGCATGCCCAAAACAAGATTCCAACCCAGGACATTGGTTAAGTTAGAAAATACTTGTGTCATCTCATCTAAGCGCTTTTAGGTATATGCATATGGATTTATCTTTTATTGATGTTATTCAAATGAAATCCTTGTTTAGAATTTTAAAGGTGCAACAAGTACGTATTTTTCACCGTAATTACAAACACTGTTTATTCATAAACCATATTTTATACGTATTTGTTAGGATTTGATGGTTTGGAACATGTTGAAGTGCGAGGATATGTTGGTGGCACTATCATTGCATGGAAGCTTTGACATGGCAAGTATTACTAGTTACTACCCTTATAAAAAAAAAAATCCAATTCATCAATTTGAGAAATGAGATGACTAATGGTGAGGTTTGATTATTTAGTCCTATCTATTCTAGTCACAATGAAGATAATTGTTGAGTGTGATGATCTTATAGGCATTAGAGATAACATGCACGGAGAGTAACAATTCTAGCAAGTAATTTCGTTCATATCATATCTCCCATAAAATATAGGTTGGTGATCCACTTTGACTATAAAATGTAATAATTTTTGTGGTAGACTTAACTTTTGAAAGGCTTGACCAAACTTTTTGTAATATTTTTTTAAGCATGATACATTCGAGTCCATTATTCGTCAGAAGAAGAATTTAGAAGCTTGGTTCAATGCAATTCAAGGAGGACGCTCGAAGGAAGAAGGCACGTTAGGTTAGCTCATTTAGAAAATAAGCTTCAAGTGGATTATCTCACATTCTATATCAAGAGGGGATTATGTGGTTCTAAAGATTTAGACCTAAATGGTTGTGAGATGCTAATGGGATTTGGGTGGAAGACAATGATCTTGTCATAAACATGGTCAATTCATAATATGTAGTGATCTTCTCTAATGCCTATGCTGATAGAGATTTGTTTGAACTTTTGAACGCCTTAGTGCGGAGATTAGCAACCAAGAATTGAAAGAGAAAAAAACTTGTGTTTCAGATGAGTTTGTTAAAGGCTTAAGGGTCGCATGATTATCCTGCTTGTTTTTACCAAAATACATGGGACATTATTGGTATGGTACTAATACTAGTGACTTTATACGTCAAATCAAATGTGAAAAAATCTAAATCAGTTGGGAGATATCATCAACTTTGAATATGAGCATGAGTTGATTAATCATGAGGATGGAAACCTATAAAAATGCACTAAAAAAGTAATATTATGCGCATTATAACTCATGGTTTTCATATTTAATTCCAAGTCATATCGCATGATTTCAAGGCTATCATATAAGTTCGTCAAATTGCTTGGGTCTAGTTCAGGTCAAGTTGTGAAATTTGTATTTGTTGGGGATGTATGGTACATACATGACTTTAAAAATAATAAACTCACGTGGTGCTGGAGTTTATTTATTAGAAAAATATAGATATACACCCTTTTTTTATACCACTCTTGAATACACCCTATGTGGGGGGTATTTAAGTCATGGGCAACAAGGATATGTAGTTATTTTGGACTCATATTGCCACATGTTGCATTTATGTGTGGGGGTGTATGCCACCTATGTGTGTCTATGTATAAGCACTCTTATTTATTTTGGATACCAACGACTTTCATTCCTAATGGGAAGAACCACGTCGTTATGGTTATCAAGGATTGGAAGAATCACGTCATTGAAAAATTGCAAAGAAGCTCGTGAACAAGGAAATTCTTTCACTGTATTTCTATTTAATTCATAGCATCAATTAAAACCCACGGTTCAAAGATATTTTTTGTGCAAATCATGAAAGTCGTTGGCTAATCACATTCTTTTGAGAAAGTTTAATTTTATTATTTAAAGTTAAAATATGATTTTAGTCTTGCAATTATAACATTTTTTGTTTTAGACTTTGAAAGTTTTTTTTGTTTGGATTCAGTCTCTACGAATTCAAAAATTATTGCTTTTAATCCCTGACATTAACTTATTGAGACACATAACATGATTATATTGAGCCACATATGATAGAGAGACTAGATTTGAAATTGCAGGGATTAAATTCAAAGAAAAAACTTGCAACGATTAAAATAAAATAATAACACTATAGTTCTATGGACTAAAATATAGTTAAACCATTATTTTATTTTACAAGAAATTGTTAGACTTATTTTTTGGGTTAATAAATTTTTCATCCCTACAAATAAGATGTTACGATGATAATATGATTGCTTGATGAATTTATGTGAATAGTAGTATGTTCATATGTTCCTAGAAGTCTAGTTTGGATTAAGATGTTATGATGATAATATGATTGCTTGATGAATTTATGTGATTATGTAATTATATACTTATGAGTCATGAATGGGTGACCATTGAAATGTGTTATACTAAGTGACTATATATGTTGTGATCATATGAAATAGTGAACTTATAAGTTTTAGTCTAGGTGTCTTTAGCTTTTGAATTCAATAAAATTTGTGGAATTTTAGTTTTACTTTAGAATTATTTTGCTACAAAGTGTTAGTTTTTATTTTCATGATCAAATAATGAAGAAAATGAATAGTTTTCAAGACTAGAAACTGAGCACAACTCGTGCGCCCAGTTTAGGTGTCTTTAGCTTTTGAATTCAATAAAATTTGTGGAATTTTAGTTTTACTTTAGAATTATATTGCTACAAAGTGTTAGTTTTTATTTTCATGATCAAATAATGAAGAAAATGAATAGTTTTCAAGACTAGAAACTGAGCACAACTCGTGCGCCCATAGCACACTACCGGGCGTGGATCACATGATTTACCCGGGCAGCTCCATGAAGACAAGCATGGTCGTGCGACTCACACGCACGACCGTGCGCCCCTCCCAGTCAGCTGAATATCAAAGGTTTTAGAAGGCAAGCACGATCATACACCTTTTGAAACACAATCATGTGTCTTGTGCAAAGAAAAATAATTATTACAAACTCTTAGAATTCCTTGGTTTATGGCTTGTAATTCGTTTTTAAAGCATTGCTAAGATGTTAGGTTATAAATAGGTCTCATATCAGACTCAAAAGGACATCTTACACCCTTGTAGTCTTTCTACAAAGTGGAAATCAAAGTTCTTACATTTTTCTTAAGCTTTTGTTCTTTACTTTTCTGTTCTTTACATTCCTACCTTTTATTTTCCTGTTCATTACATTTTCAGTTATTTATCTTTATGTCGTTTACTTTCATATCTTCATATTTTAATCCATTGCCTATACTGATCATGTGTGAATAGACTTTTATAGTCTTGGAATTGTTGGAATAATCTAATGAATGAATCTTATTCAACCCCTAATCTAATCTCATTGTTTTTTTTTTTGCACAAGCTAAAATGATATATATTAAAAATGCAGCTGAAACTCCTTGCACAAGACATGCAGAAAGCAAGACACTGCCAAATATTTACAGACAACAAAGTGCCATACAAAGGAGGGCACCCTCAGAAAACAGAGAATAAAAATTACTGGTGCACACCCATGCAAATGAGAGGATGTGTCCACCAATCATAATAACAATAAATAAAAGATGCATTCCTAGCTTTCATCCACAAAAAAGATATGCGCTTTACTTTCTCCAAGAGAACGAGGACGTGTGTTGCCTCATTTTGGAAAATACGTTTGTTCCTGTCTTTCCCTCCTCTTCACGCCCTACAACCGCTCTCCAACCTTTCCTTCCTTCCTTAGATAATAAATTAAAACTATTATTAGGATCGCCGTTGAAATTCAACCCTATAACCCGACCAATCTCTGTAACATCCGCCTTTGCCACTTCCTTATTTCGTGCATAATCACCCAATTTTCCCATTCTTTATTAACGGAAGAGTTGGAATTCTTAGAGGATTCTGACAAAGGAATAAACTCTACCTTTGAAGATGAAGCTTGCTTGCGTGCCTTCCGTTTTCTATCTCGCTTCTTTAGGATTTTTAGAATTTTCGTTCTGTCACCAGCCGTCATGCATGCCACTCTTTTAACAAACCCGGCTGAATGTTTAAAAATTGAAGGTTGTTTCTTCTTGACTTGCTGCTTCGAAACAGTAGAGACTTCTTTATCTATTTTACCTTTAGGTACGGTTTCATGTTTAGTATCTGATGCTAACTCAGCTGCACCTTTGACCGAAGAAGGAAGCCGCTATAGACTCTCTAAGGGCCACTTTGATTAAGCCGAGAATGACTAGCAGCCTGCTGCTCTTTTTTCTTTACCACGGTGGCAGCAGTTCCATCATTACAAATAACAGGTTCCAGCACTGTAGGAATATCATATGAAAGTGGCTTGCAAGGTACTGACTTCACTTTGTTAATAACTTGAAACACCTCATCTAATTCTGTCTCACAATGGTTCCCCTCCTTCTTCCCTTCGTGAGCACTCCACTCCTTATGCAAGTCATTCACCAAATCGTCCAACTCCCACTCCCCTTGAATCTCATCGTTTTTAAGTTGGCTTAAATGCACTTTTGACCCTCTATATTTCCCTAAACATGGCAAAATTAGGGGGTCAAAATTGCATTTTTTTTGTTAGGGGGTCAAAATTGCTATGACGGCAAACATAGGGGGCCAAAAGTGCATTTAAGCCTTTTAAGTTTTATTTCAAATATCAAACTAAGAACTGAAATGTGAAGTTTGATATTGGGTCAGATGAGATTAGAAAAGATAAACAAAACATGATAATAGTTTTGTGAGTCTTGGGACGATAAGGTTGCACTCAAAGGCTCTCAATGATAATCAAGCATGAGAATAAGCATGATTATTGTTGAAATACGTTCATTGATTCTGAAAGGAAACATAAAATATCAAAGAATACCTTGTACTTAAGAATTCATTCATTCATTATAGAATAGAGAAATAGATAAGGAATGTCAAGGATTGCTCTTAATATCCGAACTTTAAACCAAACAAACATTACTCTTAACAAACCGATTCATTTTTAGCTAATCAAAACTAAAAATTAGATTGGTAATCGCTTTAACTTCACGTGGATTGATACTCTTTTTACTACTCGATAGAACCATGTATATACAAAGCTATCATAAACATGAATCTTAAGTTTGATGTAACTTAAAATACTCCCTCTGTCCTTTTTTATAAGACTATTTTATAAAAATCATAGATATTAAAAAAAAATGTTAGAATAATAAATTTATCTTACTAAATTGTCCTTTTTATATAACTGCATTCAATGTTCATTTTGTCAGCATTGTGATCTATTTTTTTTATAGGGGATGGAACCCAATTGTCAAGAGTTGTTGCATTATCCTGTTGTGCATTGACGTGCATCCTAAACGGGCATTGGGATGACTTGATTGAGTCTATGAGGACTTAAGGGTAGCACTTGGGTGACATTGTGGTTGGTGACATTGACCAATCACAATATCACAAATGTACAAAATGACAAAAAAATCTTGTAAAAGAGAAAGAAAAAAGACACTTGTGATATTGTGGTTGACTAACATCACCAATATCATCAACCACAATGTCGTCAATATCGTACTTGCAGAAGGTAAGATATGCCGGTATCATTGAGCCATAACCATGATTTTTTTTTTTCTTCAAGTTTTCACAAAAAATAAAATACAAATTGTTTCCTAAATTTCGTGATTGTGGTTCTAGATTTCGTGTTGATTGTGAGCACTAAATTGAATTCTCTTTGAGCAATTCATGATTGCTAATTCACTTACTATCATCGTTTCTTTTTGGGTTAATTTCTAGTCTCCTAGTGAGAGTAAAGAAGGAAGTAAGGAACCACCCATGTAAGATGATTTTCTTATGGTGAGGAGATTGTTGGGAGTCCACATGAATACATGTAAACTCCTCAGAGAGAATATCTTTTACAGTAGGTATCTAGTTCAAAGAAAATGTTGTTCTTTGATAATAATGGGGATAGTTGGACTAATGTGGCTACACGACTAAATCTTAATATAACTCCCCATCCTAGACCTTATAAATTTCAATGGTTAACAGAGAGTGAAGAAATTGTTGTTGATAAACAAGTGTTAGTTAAATGTAGCATTCATAAATATCAAGATGAAATTTTATGTGATGTTGTACCAATGAAAACCGGTCACCTTTTACTTGGTAGACCATGGCAATTTTTATTGGAAAGTCCACCATGATGGCTTCACTAATTTTCAACACACACACACAATTGTTCTTTCCCCTCTTAGTTCAAAAGAAGTGTGTGAGAATCAAATCGCTCTTAGACTTAAACGAGGGCTAGACGAGGGAAAACAAAAACCAATAGTCGAGAGAATAATAGTGGAGAGCTTGTTCTTGAGAGAAAAAGTGGTCAAGAGAACTTTACTTGCTAGACAATCAATGTGTTCACCTTATTGGAATGCTGATGATGATTTGTGTTTGACTACTAATCCATTGTTTTGTCTAGTTCTATTGATTGTTTCTTCTAGGAATTTGTGGATGTTGTTTCCTTCAACAAAAAATTTAGCGGAAATGAAGCATATTATTTGGAATTGAATAATTTTGATCACAAGGAAGTGCACATGGCATTCCAGAGTCTAAAAGTAACCTTTCAGTTACTTTTAAAATAGGGAAGTCCTTATTGATTTTAGTCCTAAATAACTTAATTTGATGGATATTTTCACGGAAGCATGCAAAGTAGTTAAGAGTCTAAAATTTATATTCTAGGAAATACCTACTATACTTGATCGTTGTCGCAATTCTATTGTTGTTCCTTCCAATTTATATTCTATTGGATTCTATGTATTTCATATCTTTGAAAAAGTGTTTTTTTAAGAGAATGATAAATTAGTGTTTATGATTAATATATTTTTTATTTTAACAAATTTATAACAACGTATAGATTAAATTTGAATAAATTGTAGACTCTCCAAAACCCTCCTCATATACAATTTTTTTAGTTTTTCTAAATGAGGAGAGTTTTGTATTATGAAAAAAAAAAAATAACCTTTCAAAGTTCTCTTTTTCCAATTTTCTTTATTTTTTCCACTTGCTTCTTTTTTTCTTTCCAAAACACTGTTCACTTTTCCTCCAAACTCAAACAAATATTATTTTGTTACACTCACAAACAAACGTTACATAGTTGAAACGTGTTTCAAGCTACATGAGGTATGTGTGATTTGTCATGTTTTCTGTTTCAAACTCATAGGTTAGTTTAAGTAATATAGTAGGTGTTTTAAGCATTCATCTTGCACACATAAATATATTTTTTAGCCACTCGTGTAGTTAGTTTTTGATGATAATAAATTTACAAGTATGTGTTAACACCAAAAAAAATTTACAAGTATGTGAGGTAGAGAATATCCCTCCTAAGATTCTTGGTCGAACCATGTGATTTTTTTATTTGAAAAAGTCAAATTAATTTACCAAAATTGACATGAAATATAAAATCTTAATGAACCATGTGAATCTTATTAAGGGGCTTTTCAGATAATTTGTGTTTTTTATTTTATCTATGAAAGTAGTGATCATGCATCTCTATTTCATCTTCTAGTATGATTCACAGATAATTTGTTTGTTGATTTGTGTTTTTAGGTTAGTTCTTGAAAGAAAATAATTGGAAAAGTTGAATTGGATCATGGAAAATATTTTTATTCTTGGGTTCACATCATATAATAAGAAAGATATATTCATGTCCTTGTTGTTACAACTCAATGATTTGATTTTGATGAATTTTGAATTTAAATTTGAGTCGTTAAACGTTTCATCTTATATGTGTTTATTAGAGTATGTATTAGACATCAACCCTACTCAATATAAACAATTATACAAATATATTTGCACTTTAGATCTAATTATATGCATTTGGATATCTCCACAAATGACAAATTAGTTGGGGAACCCGAATGTTATTCCCCGATGAAATAATTATGGACAGATTCTACTTTTTTTTTTTTTGAAAGAATGGACAGATTCTACTTGAATCCTTGATTTTTATTTCTAAGACGAAAAAAGCAAGGTCAAACATGATCTTAATTTTGCATCTTTGCCATTGGTATCGTTGAATATTTGTATCACCGTGCTAACATCATCTAACTTTTTATTGATGCAAAAGTTTATTCTCTTTTATATACAAAGAATGCAAAGTCTATGTTTTATTTTTTTAGAAGTCATATTAACTTACCAAAATTAAAAGAGATAGTTGAGTTTTGTTAATTACTTTAACATTATTTAATAGACGAATAGATAAAAGTAACTACGTTTGTCAATTTTTTATAATTTATTTTTAAAAAAAATTGGGTGAGGCCTAGGCTACCTTTGAAAACTCATGGGCAATTTACCCTTAATCAATAGAAAATAGCCATGTGTCTTCCACTATTTTTTTTTTGAGGAATGTGTCTTCCACTATAACAAACATATTTATTATTTTATTTTCCAAAAATTTAGCATGTATTTTATTATTTGCATATTCACCCCATTTTAAATCAATGACATTTTACAACTTAAACCATCAAATTAATTAAATGTTCCCTCCAATCCAATCATCACTCTCCAAACTATTTTTTTTTTCTTTAAAACCAAAGTTTACGAATGGCTTTGCAAAAATCATTAAAGATTTCACCCATGGGAATCGAACCAGGGTGCTCACACTAACTAAGATCTT
>Ga0099826_10000804_pt1 | contig 16786 bp, 6 predicted proteins | sample Mtrugardesep15_FD_76830 | JGI IMG/M metagenome (GOLD analysis project Ga0099826, IMG submission 76830) | Root nodule microbial communities of legume samples collected from California, USA - M. trunc garden sep15 | ecosystem: Host-associated > Plants > Roots > Nodule | place: USA: California... | reverse complement strand
AGACGGGCATTGGCTTCTTTCAAATTCTTTTTCAAGTTCTCATCACACGGTTCTGGCTTTACCAACCTAACACTAGAAGTATTTGCATCACCAGCAGTAGCTGCCAGACTTGGCAAACTAACAATAGGAGCAGCAACACCTGAATTTAGTTTAACAGATACTCTAGAGGGCTCCTCGCCATACTTCTGAATAAAAGGCGAAAGACATATATTACGTGGATCCGCACATTTATACTGCTGTCCATACAGACCTGTTGAAGTAACAAAAGCTTTGTTCTGACTTTCTTTGCGTGTTTGATTTACAGACACAGCACTTGTTGGTGGTGTCATCCCAGTCGAGCACATAAACTGTTTCTCACCAAGTGCACTGTGACTAATATTCAACCCATCAATAGAAGTTTTAACAGAACTGGCATCACTCCCTTCATCCCATGCATCCATTGTAGTATTCAGATCCCAGTTTGCCCTGCTAGAATGCACACGAATAGTGTCACTATCACTTTTAGCATCGGTATTTGAACTGTGAGTACTACTTTCGTCCTTGCTTAAAGATAGTTCTAATGAGACAGGTTCTCCTTTCTCCATATTGGGTTGTATATTATTAATATCCGAACTTGTAACTGATGGAAACAAGTGCTTCTTCATGCTTAAAGATAAAGTAGTACTTCTAGGAACTATAGGACTCTCTTGCTTAACTGTGCCTTGAACAATTTGTTTACTCACATCCGCTCCAATGCTAAGTGCTAGACCATCTTTTGCAGCCAATGGGAGTTCAGGATTTGCCTTAATTGTTTGGGATCCTGAATTTTTCTCACTACCTTCATTGAGCATCACCTTTTCTTTGCTATTCACAACATCCAAAGTAGGGTTTGATTCCTCTCGCTTGGGCATAATAAGCAAAGAACTTTTTTGCACCATGTCAACATCGAAACTTGATTTCTTTTTTTCAATTACCGGGTTTCCAATGGTATCAGATAACCCAGCAGAACTGGTAGAAAGGGTTGAACCCAGTGATGTGGTTGAATGTTCCTTTCGCAAAGCATGACTTTTTTCCTGAACCGAAGCCTCTTCCAAAGAAGCTTGAACTGAAGGAGGGAACCTCCTTTTCTTGATAGGTGCACCTGCAATACTGACATTTGATAGAGTTGATCCTTGAGAAGTGCTTGAATTTTCTTTTTGTTGTAACTCAGTTTCTTCCGTACGAGGAGGTGAAGGAGACCGAATCAAAGGCGGGTACCTCCTTTTCTTGATTGGCACACCTGCAACTAAATCACTAAATTGCCCAGCAAAGGACTTTATCCCACTCTGTCAATATAAGATCAAGTAATCAATATCCAAAATAGAACAAATTGGCATGGTTCTCTAATCAATCAATCGTAGTTAGCTGTAAATCAATCAGAAAGGAAATAAACACCTCTTCACGGCCTGAGATGGGCATGATTCCAATCTTCGCTATAAGAACGCTCACAAGTCAAAAACTTTCTTTCAAACTACTTCAGTTATGATGATGATGATTCAATAGCAACAAATCCTCAACAAAAATATTGAAAGTTAACAAAAAATTCCTGCATGGAATAAACTATTCTTAAACATTCGTTCGAGATCTGTAATACTTGTTCCACTATCCTTAGCCTCAATTCAAATAAAGTAGCGGGAACCTGCAAAAACAAAACATGTAAAATCTTAAACCACCTTAAACCATTGATCAAAACAAAACAAACAACCTATGAAAATTAAATTACACCAAAATATCAATAATATACATTAGATCCAAATTCAATCAACCACGTTATCACAACAATTAACAAACTAACTAATTAATACTTGGAAAACATAAAAAAGACTCAAAGTAACACAGCATAAAAAAACCAAGTTAAGTAGTATGAAACTAACTACCGACAAAAAATCCACTCAAATTAACGAACAAAAAACAAACTTTACCAACCAAATATAATGATATGTTGGAACAAGATCTGTGACGTTGAAAAACAGAACAAGAAAAAACAAAACCCATTGAGGGGATTTAGAAACAGAAAACTAAGAATCAAGTGGCGTGAACCGAGAAAACCCATGAGGCAAGAAACAGATCTAAACCTATAAACAAAAAGCGGAAAATAATGTGTAGGGGAAAGAATCAGCATCGTTAAAATATATATATACCGTAAATTGCAGGCCACGGAAGAATCAAACAAAGAGTAATAAAAAAATTAAGAAAAATAAAAATCAGATCTTGACGATGAAAAAGAGGAATAGGAAGAAGAAGAAGAAGATAATAAAAACCTGATAAGAAAAACAAGGTTGTGATGTGAGAAAAAGGGTTTTGGTTTTGGTGTTGTTCTGCAACTTCCACGAAACAAAGATATAAACGAATCTCTTATTTTCTCACGCGCGCACACACTCGCTCTCTTTGAAAACTAGGGTTTGTGATTTTACGCCCAATTTATTGATTATTGATTGAATGAAATTATTGACTTTGTGAAAAAAAACAACAACTAGTGGAGGCTTTATATTCTTTTTCCGCCGACGTGACGCGTCAACTATACAATGCCACGTGGTGGATACTTCGTTGTTGATTCCTTATCTTTTAATTATGACCGTTTGATCAAAACTATAGACTTTTCTTCTTCGACCCTACCCACGTGTCGCATTCCTTCTACCTAATCTTCTCACGTTACCTTCCACTCAAATTTTACGTTTTTTTGGTGTAACTAAAAATTATTTATTTAAATATTTTGTGGACAAAAGAAGAAATAACAATGATGAATGATAATAGAACGTTTTCGTGTACATGTCAACTAAAAAAAGTATATCCTAGAAAAAACGTTTAATTTGTTTTTTTATTTTAAAATAAAAGATCATTTCAGTAACCAATTAAACGGAGTAACCTCTACAATCCAACAAAAGGAGGGCATGAAGAAAATTATCGTTGGAATTAACCAAAACAATGTAAAAGGTGGCAGCATGTTCTTTCAAAAAGATTAGCCTCTCGAAAGAAGTAATGTATGGAAGTAGACAAATCAAAAAGATTTAAAAGATTAATAACCTTATAATCAAGAGACCTTTAAGATATGTGATGGAAGTGGTTCGATTAAGAACCGTAATCCGTTTTGATTATAACATTGTTAATGCGGAGGTGATGAGCTATTCGCGTAATATAGATCAAACCCAACATCTTAGCATCATGGAAATTACTTTGGCCAAGTTTGCAATACAAGTTTTGGCCAAAATCACCACGAGAGTTTCTAAGTAACTCTCCACAAGCTGTATTGTCGTCCCCTTATACGTTGAATTTAAAGCTACCATCTGATGGAGGATCCTATCGAACAAGAATGATATAGCTAGATCTCTCCATGTAAGTAGGAGGCTTAACAATGCTCTCAATAACCATATGAACTTCACTTCTAATATGAAATAGCCAATTTTATCTGAGTTCTCACAATTTATTAAACACTAGTTTATTTTGATCCTTCCACGAGGCATTAATCGAGACACCAAAAAGGTTATCCAATTCAAATCTCATCCAAGATATTGGGTATGGAAAGTGTTTATAGAAACATACTCTCTCTCTCTAACGTGTAGGTTTCACAAATAAATGTTTGTTAAAACAACATTTAGTATTATTAAAGTTATGATTGGTTTGCGGGAAATTTAAGTACAAAGTGGGGTATGGGAAGGACGCTTTCTTTTAGACCGATAGGTGGTTGGGAGATGAAGTGTTGTGTGTTAGGTTCTGACGTCTGTTTGATTTATCTGATAACAAACATACATCGGTGGCGCAGATGGAGCGGTTAGGGTGGGGAGAAGGTGAGGGCACTTGGCGTTGAAGGAGGAACTTTTAGTTGAGTGTCAGGTCTTGCTTTGTGTCGTGTCTTTGTAAGATTGTTCTTCATATCTCCATGTTTGGTCTTTGAATCATGTTGATGGGTATACTGTGTGAGGCACATATAGCATCCTTACTAGGGAGAATCTTCACCAGGAGGTGGCTATTCTGGATATTATTTAGCAGTTGCATATTGCTTTGAAGGTGTCTTTGTTCGTGTACGTTTATTTTTTTGAAACGAAAGTGTGACGTTTATTGCGTGACATAGTTCCTACTAAAGTTAACTTATTCAAACGCCGTATAATATCTTTCGAAGAACAAATGCGTGTTTCAGAGTGTGGCCAGATTGAATCGACTGATCATCCTTTTTTTGTATTGTACTTTATATGGATCTTTATGGTTTGATGTGTATTGTTGGTTAGGCATTGTTACAGTTTTACCCCATAATTTGACGGACCACTTACAACAGTTTAGGTTTTTTGTTGGTATTTCTAAAACACATCGAATCTGGATGGTCATGATTTGGTGTGCTTGCATCTGGATTATTTGGAAGGATAGGAACAACAAATGTTTTGCAGACAAACCAGCTTCCACCCTACGGCTTATTGAGAGCGTTAAACTTCTTTCTTTTTGGTGGTTAAAGGCAAAAACTGACAACTTTGTTTTTATTATCATAGGTTGTGGCTTAAGTTAATTCCGATTTTTATACTTGTTGTTGTGTCACTGTTTTTGTTGTAACTTGACCTCTAGCACACCATGTGCTAGGGAATCATAATATAATTCATTTTCCTTTTTTCTAAAAAAAGAAGATAATTATTGCTATTGTTGAAATGTAATGATGTGTTGCTATTGACAGAGGTGGGATAGTAAATATGTAAAATTATTGCTATAAGATACTCGTTAAATGAAAATTTATTTAATAGTATAACCTGAATAAGAAAAAAAAACAATCCAAAAAAATCACATATTCTATTTGTATAGCCATATGATCCTCGTTAGGGAAACTAGCAAAGAAGAATAACAAGTTAGCGTGCAAGTTGTCACAAAACAACAAAGTGAAAGAAACTTTCTTTTTGGCCAAGAAAGTGAAAGAAACTTTATTTTAAAAAATAAATAAAATACTTTATTAAAAAAAAAAATGTGTTGAAAGAAGCGTTCAATGACCTATGCATATTGCATTATGCATATCATTGTTGAATGTATGTGTTGTTCCACTTGTGACCCCTCCATTTTTTATAAGTTAGTGGCTCATAATATAATAAGATAAGATAAGTTATGTCAAAAAATATAATATTATAAGGCAAGATATATTAGAGATCCGCAATTTTTTCTTCAAATCCAAAAAAATATTATTTAGGTGACTTGAATATAGATATATTTGTAGACAAAAATACTATGTCGTTTTATGTTATTAACATAAATGTTGTGAATTTATTTGCATATTTATCCCTTTTATTTTTTGCGACTTTGAATTTATACTATATTGATACACTATATCATTTTGAATGAATAAATATTGTGTATTTTGTAATAAAAAAAAACAGTAAAATGAATATTGTGTATATTATAAGATAAGGTTATGTAAAAAAAATATACGACAAGATATACAAGAAATTTTCAATTTATTTATTTATTTTGTCTTTGATGCCGTCAACGTTGTAGATCCAAAGACTTAATTATTCAGGAGACTTGAATATAGTTATATTTACACAAACCAATATATTTTGCTGTTTGATGCTATTAACATAGATGTGAGTTTGTACGCATATTCATCATTCTTGTTTTTAGCGACTTTGAATTTGTATTATATTGATGTACTCTATCAATTTGAATGAATGAATATCATGTATTTTTGTCAAAAAAAAAAGTAAAATGGGGAAAATTGGCTATTTTTTTAAAACACTACTAAGTTCATACGGTGTCCGTCTATCCAGTTTTTTGTACTGCACTAACGCGTGTAATATATAAACAATGTTTTATATAAATTTTTATTTTGATTAAAATTATATGTATAAATTCCTGTTACTTTTAAATAGTAACAAAGTATGTTTATCTTTTACCAACAATATAATAAATATAATAAAAATTGATATATTTTTCAATAACATTAATATAACAAATATAATATGTCTCAGGTTCGATTATTCTCAATGTCAATTTCGGTGGAATAATTTAACTTCTTAAAAAAAATATCAACATATAACATTCTTAAATGAAAATTTATTTAAGAGTATAACTTGAATAAGAAAAAAATCAACCCGAAAAAATCACATATTCTATTTGTATATTGGTATAGAGTAACTTTTAAAGTTGCATGAACACTTTGGAGCTTCTAATACATTGGGATTAAAAATCATATTTACGATGAATTCAATCTCCTCGAAGACGGATGTAAAATATGCATTAACTCATTTAAACTTTCATTTTTTGAAAACTCAGTAGTCGGTCCAAGATAACTTATTAATTTGAGTGCTGATTGAACATGTTTTGAGGTCTAAAAGAGACTTTAAGGTGATTTTTTTGTTTTTTATTTTTTGTAACAAGTGAAGTTTTTGTGCGAGAGAAATTAGCATAAAATAACAAATATGATAAAATTAAAAATATTGATCATTCATAATAAAATTTCATTATAACCTAAAAAAAAATCAAGAATTTGCCACACAATTGTATTTTCCAGGAGCAAATTCATATTTTTTTTTAAGAAGTAAAAGGGGCCTGTGTATAACTAATTCATGTAGTAAAAATTCAATATAACTTAAAAGAAACCAAGAATATGCCACACAATTGCATTTTCTAGGAGCAATTCATTTTTTTTTTTAAGAAATAAAAGAGCGTGTGTATAACTAAATCACAGGAAGAAGGACAAAAAAAAAACTGAAGTAATTGATGGTCAAAGGCCTCCACAGGTTTCAAACACAAGAATTAGGATTGACAAGCCTTAAGACCATCTCGATTACAAGCAACAACAACAACCAAATCTTATCTTATTAAATACAGTCAACTATATCTCAGCTACAAGGTAAAGATAAAAAAAAAAAATCAATGACTTTTATATATAACTATAATTGTTTCTTTATGGAGGCTTTATTTTGATTTGAAATTTAGAAATCTAAAGTGAGGGCTTGAGCTACCTTACCCTCGGGTCGGCCCTGGCGGAATCCTCATTTAAAATTAGAGTAAAGTTAAAGCTCTGTATATACTACTAGCCCGTTAAAATTGACATAAATAAAAAAAAACGAATATGATACCTTAAATTAGAGAAGTACATTTTATATGTAACCAAAAAAAAGAGAAGTACATTTTATCCTAAAACAACACCATTAAACAAATCCATGTGAATTTAGTGTCAGCCTAATTAATAGAAATAAACGATACTTTTGAAAACTATATTATTTTCGTGAAGTATTCAACAACTTTATCAATGATTAATATTTAATAGAGTTTAAATAATCTCAGTAAGAGACTTTTGGAGAGATTTTAATAAATTTCAAATCTTTTCTCTTTATGTAATATAACTCTAGATTTAAAAGTAAACAAAATACTATATTATTCTTTTTTTTCTTGAGAAAAAAATACTATATTATTCTTAAATATTCTCTTTCACATCACACTCTCAAATAAAATGATAGAGTCCCTCCACACCTTTTACCTCCTAACTCTGTTCATCAATACTACTATAACATTCTTTAATATAAGGGTTTGCTTGTATTGTACATAGTACATACAACTGAAACATGTAATATAGCAAACATTAGTCAAATATTAAGTCGTGTTCACCAACATTTATGGAAATTTGAATAAAAATTTGTCTTGTAGTGCAATTTAATTGTTTTTTTTTTCTTAGGCATTTCGATGACCACTTGTAATTTGCTAGTATTTGCAATGGCTACTTCAAGTTATCTTGCTATGTACAAATGAGAAGTTTGAAAAGGTAAAGCGCCCTTTTACACACCAACAATAACAATAAAAAAGAGAGGAGTGCTCATTAAAAAAAAGTGCTATAACAATATTGATTCTAATGCTTTTTTCAACATTCGCTCTTTTATCGTGTCAAAAAAGTTCTTATGTCTATAAAAGAGTAAATATTAAAAGGAGATGTTTAGAGTTAGCATTGTTAACACTACTACTTTATAATTCATAAATATACAATAACCCTATTCTAAAAAGATACTAGTAACATCAGAAGCACAATCAAAGTCAAAATATATATAACTTGGTAAGGCCATTTTCTTTTACACCGTCTTAAAAAGTAAAAAAGTACGTAAATTGTTAAACACCTGAAATGAAAAACTTCTAACTTATTTTAATTAAAAAAAACCTCTTGTAAACGTAAAATTAATCTAAACTGGACCTTACCCAAGAGAGGTAAGTGAAAAATTACTACCACGGTGACAAGACTTGGTAAAAGAGGTTAGTTTTTCATTGCATTATTAACCATGCAAGCGAAATCATCCAACAAGCTAATTCATCGTTTATTACTATTAAATCCCATAACAAAGGAATGCCTTAACAGTCATTCCAAATTGACGAGGTGTGGTCTAGCTTAAATACCAATTTCGTAATGTAGAATAAGAAAAATACTATAAGCTATACCATAGAATAGCTACATAATCAACAAAGTCAAAACATAACGTGTCATTTAAATCATAAAATTAGACATCAACCTTGAATGTAAGATAATGGACAAAAAGCAATCAACCCAGTTTACAAATTGATCTCAGCCGTATCAGTAAAAAAAATAAAATTTATCTCTAGGTTCAGTCGAGCAAACAAAAAATCTAACAGACCATATGTCAGAGTTTCATAAGAAGATCATGAAATAATAGTAACACAACAACTACAATCAAACGCCAATTCCTAGCATAAATTTGACAAACACGCTCTGACCAACATATACTGCATGCCCTTTTATATAAGATCAGCAACATTCATCGGCAGATCAAGAATCTGAATACTGTAATATTGCTCAATATCTCTTAAGATCTTGATATCATCGCTTTTCATAAAATTTATAGCAACACCCTGCAAACCATGATTAGGCCCAACTATAAGAAACAAGTGATATGAATTGAAAACCATACTAACTACTTACTTAAGAAACATTAATTCAACTAATTTAACATTTCCAATACCTTTCGTCCAAAACGTCCAGAACGACCAATCCGATGAATGTACAGCTCTCGATTATTTGGAAGATCATAATTAATAACTAGAGAAACCTGATAACAGAAACAAGTGCACGGTAAGTATCAACAATTAATTCCTCCATTTAATTGTTACATTTCTTAACAACAAAAAGATGCTACTGTATTAGTGCTGAGTGCATACCTTCACCCTGACCCAAAAGATAAAAACACAAACAGGGCACAAAACTAATACCACTATTAACAAACAAATATTAAATAAAGAAGCACAATTGCAGAGCTAGAATCAGAATGCCCAATTGGAATGCTTGAGCACATCAAGTCAACATCAATATTTATGGTTTCTAGTTTAAGCAGTTGCGAACGTCTGATATTCCTTGCTGTATGTAATAATAATATCTTCCTACTTCTGTTCAGGTCAGCAATTATATTCTATGCTTTCGACTGTGTTTTGGGTGAGCATTTGACAAATGTTGTTTTGAACTAACTTTATTTTGTAAAATTGACTACATTAAAATTGAGTTTTAAGTGAAGTTGTTTATGTTAGGATATTTTTACTATAAAAACAAGTTCTGTGTAAACTAAAAACAACAAGCAAGCCTTATTCCACTAAGTGGGGTCGGTTACATGGATCAAATTCCATGTAAAACTTGGCGTGAAAAATTAAACCTACTGCAAAAAGCTAGTTTTTATCACTTGTAGTATAACTAGATACTGTATTTGACGAGAAAGATTAATTCTGATTCAAAGTAATCAAGCATTTAGACTTTTACTTAAACAAAGAGCAATGAATCCAATACATAGAAAGAAACAAAAACACAAACTAACCAACTGAGAACTCGTAACATGGTAAAGAATCATTTCATAATTCATGCACTATGTTTACTAGATATTGAAGCAGTCTGAATTCATCATATTTTAGAGGCACAAATAAAAAAACACCAAAAATAAACTACTAAGAACTTGCCTGCTGTACATCAAGTCCACGAGCCCAAACATCAGTTGTTATCAATACTCGAGTTGTTCCAGCACGAAATTCATCCATAATTGCATCTCTCTCTCTTTGAGGCATATCACCGTGCATTGATGAGATAGTAAAATTATTGTTACGCATTTTCTTAGTTAACCAGTCCACCTGTTCCAAAAGGATATATACAACCGATCACCATGTGTAAATATAAAGACCAGAGTACATGATCTAATAATCTAGCATACTGATCCTACAGAACCTTTATAATTTTCATTTACCTTTCGCTTGGTGTTGCAGAATATAACAGCTTGAGTGATGGTCAAATAATCATAAAGATCACAAAGAGTATCAAATTTCCATTCCTCCCTTTCAACATCAACATAATATTGTCTGATGCCCTGTAATCAGGGGGTGGGTAATTACATCAATATCCAGTTAAATATCAGAAAACACACAGGCAATAAAAGCAATTGCTTACCTCCAATGTCAATTCATCACGTTTTACAAGGATCCTCACAGGATCTGTCATAAACTTATTTGTAATCTCCAAAATTTCATGAGGTAGCGTAGCAGAAATCAAGCAAACCTACACATGAAAAACTAAACAATTCAGAGACTACATAAGTTTGGAAAGAAAGCAGACAGGAATGTTCCACAAGTTTACAACAAGAGTAAAACACACATCACTCCAGTAACTAGGACCAAGGACCCTAAAGATGCATCCAACTAAGTTATAAATTGAGGTAAAGTTTCGGATGATTGGGCTGACATAAGTTTGAAATCCAAATGAAGACTACATATTCATAAAAATCTGCATCAGCTATAGAGGCTATTTAACAACATAATTTCCTCTCAGGCTCATTTCCACTCCTTTATATGGTGTCAGGTCACTAAAACCAATCATCAAACATAACATGCCTCTCTAACCTTGTTTATCACCTAAATTTCTCTGAATTAGAAATTGGTATGTCACACCTTGTGAAGTCTACTTAGCAAGGTTATAATTGGAGAAAAAATTTCAAATTGCAGAAATTCCATTCCATGTAAAATGACAGAGAAGGTAAGGAGAACCTGAAGAATCGGTGGGAGATATCTATACACATCATAAATTTGATCTTTAAATCCTCTGCTCAGCATTTCATCAGATTCATCCTGCAATAAAAAAAAAAAAAAATAAGATAATCCTTGACGAGAAAAAGAAAGAAAAAAACAATAGAAGTGATGAAGTACCAGCACAAGCAACTTGATAGCTCTTGTGCACAATGTCCCCCTCTTGATCATGTCAAGGACTCGGCCAGGAGTCCCAGACACTACATGAACTCCGTGTTCAAGTTTCCTTGTGTCTTCTCCAACGCTTTTGCCTCCAATGCATGCATGTGCTCGTATATTAGTGAAGCTCCCGATTGCTAAAATAACATTTTCAGTTTGTGAGGCCAGTTCCCTTGTTGGAGACACAATTAAAGCCTGTAACCTGTTCAAAATTACAAAATTTAAGTCGGTGAACTTTGTTCAGTGTCAACGAGTTTGCAATTGTTGGAATTTTGAGAGTAATACCAAAATCGTAGACAGTATACCTGTCATGGTCATAGGCTCCATTAGCATTCCGAGAAAAATTAAGAGAGTTGCTGCCCTCTTGACTTATGAAATTTATTGCTAGGTTCTTCTGACCCAATGGAATGGTCACAATTTATATTCACCAGAACCTCTGAGCAGGCTAACCAAAAGAACAGCCCAACTGATCATCACAGGGCATTCTCAAATAATGAGACGATGATCTATATTTTAATTAATTAAAGAAAGCCATAGTTCAACATGCCCAAATCACGGTGAGCCACCATAATGCCGCTTTGACAAAATCATGGTGAGCCACCATGATTTCTGCAAAAACACCATGATACAAAACATGCACTCTGTGCAAAAGAATAATTCAAAATAAAATAAAAGAAAATAATTAAAGAAAGCCATAGTTCAACATGCCCAAATCACAGTGAGCCACCATAATGCCGCTTTGGCAAAATCATGGTGAGCCACCATGATTTCTGCAAAAACACCATGATACAAAACATGCACTCTGTGCAAAAGAATAATTCAAAGTAAAATAAATGAAAATAATGTTGTAGTACGAGAAGAATACAATAAACTATTTGATAAAAAAGCATACAGTAAGCTATATAGGAGATGCTGTCAAAAAAGGAAATGTTGTCACAAATAGAAATAAGGAAATTTCGTATAAAAGAAACATACCAAGATAAAGAATGAAGTCAAACTACAACAACAATAAAGAGAGGGAAACAAAATGATAAAAGATAGTGACGGAAAAATAGAAAAAATAAAAACAAAAGAAGAGAGGCACGAGTTAAATATCCAATTTTTGATTTTGATCCTCTTCCCTCCCTTCCCCTCTTAGAAAGTTGAGTCAAACAAATATAACTTAAATATTCCCTCTCCTCCACCTAACTCCAAGCAAACAACACACTTGTAAAGTGAGTATTTTTAGTCATTCATTAACAAACCAAAGGTGGATATTATATGCACCCATAACAAATCATGTGTCTTGAAGGGAATACTATATCACAGTAGAGAGAATCAACTCTAGTGTCTTGAAATATCGAAAATTAAAAAAAAAAAAAAAAACTTGAAAATCCCTCATTTCTTAAATCCACATCATCCAATATCACACAAAGCTAGAAACCATGAAACAACTCCAACCATTGGAAAACCCTAATCTATTAATTCAGCCCAAAATTACCCTCCATTGATTCCTACAAAGTAATATAAGCAAAACATGGAGGACTCACTCCACAAATGCGTGTTTGCTTGCGGTGATATAAGACTCGGCATGGTAACAAATCAATGGATAATATAGACTGCCATCGTTTAAGTTAATACAAGACAAATTTGCAGCGTTCTCATCTGACCAATACCAAACACGTTTGTGGAGTGGAGTTTTCCACTTTTTGTTTGTATTACTTTTTTCATCCTTAGAGTTGGAGGTTCTTCTAACCCTGATTTCTTAAATCTACTTCATCTAGCATCACAGAAACATAAATCAAACCTAAAGATTGAAAAGAGGAACTCACTCTTTGACGGAGGTATCAACAACCTGGCAAACGGTGAGAGCAATCATGGAGGACTTGCCGGTTCCAGATTGAGACTGAGCGATGACGTCACGACCCTGAATGATAGGTAGAACGGCACGCTGTTGAATAGATGAAGGTTTCTCAAAACCGTAATGGTAAATTCCACGCAGTAAATCGTCTTTGATTCCCATCTCATCGAAGCTCTGAATTGCATTCACGCCCTTAGTTGTCTCGAACTCGATCTTCTCCAAGCTTCGAATCGCCATAGCCATCAGCCGCTGAGTGACAGTAGAAGGAAATTAGGGTTTCGCTCGCAATTTGGAAGTATAATTTCTTTTCCCAATTGAGTTCCGCTTTTTATATTTATAGACAGATAGAAGACACACTTGCTTGCTACCTTGGGCACTAAGCCAACATCCGTTGGATTATTTATTAGTATTTTTTATTTTTTCCTCAAATATTTTATCCGATTTTATATTTTTTTAAAGCAAAAGGATATTTTTTTAGCCGAATGTATATATTCATTCGACTTTTCTTTTTTTCAAGTAGTCGTTACAATTGAAAAAGTGATGATTGACCTCCAATCTTTACCTATAACAATGTATTGACCCTGTCAAGTGAACTATGATACACCTTAATGTTAAATTCTAGCAACCAATATTTTACAAAAATATATTATAGTGTCCCTAAAAAACCACTCATGTGTTTGATAATTATTGTACTTAATTGAACTTTTGACTCCTCAAATTTATTAATTGTGCAATTTTGACTCTCATAATTTTTTTTAGTTATTTTGGCCCAAGTTTGTCTTCTTTCTGATTTTGACCCCCTAGTATTTTTGAGCCATTGTTGTTCTTTCTTTCTTCTCCTTCGTTTCGTGTTTCCACCTTCCTCACAAGCTTCTTTTTTTTTTCTCTCTCTCCACTCCATAAATAAATAATAGTGATACTAATAACAACACTTTTTTCTTTCTCTCTTTTGCATAAATGGAAAATCTATCGTGTTCTAATCTCCATTCATTTTTCTTATTGCCAATTTGGAATTTTTATTTTGCGGTTCATTTTTGTTAAATTTCAAGCATTTAATTCAATTAATGTCTAGGTTTTGGTTTGTTTACATTAGTGGGTAAGTTGTTGCAATGGTGGGAAAGTGAGTTAAAGTAAAAGAGGTTTGATTAATTTTGATTTAATTATAATTCAAATTAGAATGGGAGATTTCATATCGGAATCGGGGTTTGAGGGAGATGGTAAGGGATGAGAAGAAAAGGGTAAATATAAAAAAATTATGATGTATTTTGAGTTGAATAGTTGGTGAAAGAACAAGGAGATGGTAAGGGACAAGGAGAAAAAAAGGAGAAATGATTAGGTGTGAGGGTCTATGTTACTATCATAGATCTCAAATAAATCCAACCACATATGAGCGAGGAGCATTAAAATCAAAAAGAGGGTAAATTTGAAGAGCCAAAATAACTCAAAAGAAATTAAGAAGGTCAAAATCACACAATTGATAAATTTGAAGGGTCAAAAGTGCAGTTAAACCTAATTATTATGAGAGATATTTTGACAATTAATATAATAAAACCATATTATAAGTGATTTAATTTGGCAAAGGTCACATTATTTATGTAAATCACAAAGTTTTTTTTATAAGCTAGTAATGATTATCTTATTCGAAACTATTATATTGACTATAATCTAAAAATATCACTAAAATGTAGATTATATTGACTATGATCTAAAAAGATCACTCGAATGGTTATCGTGAGCTTAATTCAGTTGGTAGAGACATTACATATTATATGTATGGGTCGGGGATCGAACCCCAAACACTCCACTTTTCCACATTTAAAATGTGTAAACTCCAACCATTTATTACCTTGTCAATAAAAAAGAAAATGACTTGTTTCATTTTATGGGTGAGTACATGCTAACATGGATGGTATCAGGACAGCTGGACATTGCCACATGGCACTGCATTATCACGTCATAAGTGGCGCATCAACATCCAATATCTGACCGCCACATGCTAGTGACAAAGAACACAACAAGGGATGAAAAAAAAAAACTATAAATTACATTGACAAAAGGCATTAATTTTGTATCCCACTCTATCGTATTCCTTAAATACAAAACCCAAACGCAGCCAAGATCAAACATATCTATCAATTTAATGTTAAAAATATTAGTTTTTTTTTATCATATATAAATTTACACGTGTTAAAAAAGAAGTTTAAAAATAAATTAAATTTACATTAAAATTTAGGGTTAAATATGTTTTTGGTCCCTATAAATATATCAACTTTTTGTTTTAGTCCCTCTAAAATTTTCTTTCAACTTTTAGTTCCTATAAAATTTTCAATCACTACTTTTGGTCCCTATTTTTAAGTTAATTTTAGTTTTTTTTAATGAAATTGTGCAGAAATGTGTAGAATATTGTAAAAATATTTTTCAAAAAAAAATTAGAATTTTTCAACAAAACATAAATTAAATATGAATTTTTAACCGTCAAAAATATAAATATTAATATTAAATTCATGTTTTGTTAATTTTTTTTTGAGAGATTCTTATAATATTATAAATTTTTCTGCAAAATTTTATTCAAAAATATGAATTCTACATATGAGTTTACTTTAAAAGAGAGATTAAAAATGAAGATGATAATTTTATAGGGACTAAAAGTTGAAGGAAAATTTTAGAAAGATTAAAACGAAAAATTAATATATTTATACGGATAAAAACATATCTAACCTTAAAATTTATTTATCTAATATTAAATATGTATCTTTTTAATAAAAGATTGTTTTAGTTATTTTTTAATAAATGATTGTTGTTTTTGATAAAAATGTTTCATTTTTCACTTGCACGTTGCACGTGTTAGATAGACCAAAAAAAACATGTTTATCCATTTTGACCGACACACAACTCCACTTTCGTTTCATAGTGACTGACTGCTACTATCAAAGTGTTGAATATCGAACACATTGCAATGTCATTTCGCGTTGCAACCCTCCGTCGCTGGTATCTGCATACCGTTGTTTTCAATTTCTCTTCTTCTCCCTATCCTCAATTTCAACCTCAGGACTCCGTTCTCCACAATTTTTTGCCATGGTTGGAGAACAAAGCTTCTTCCACCATTTCTTCTTCCCTTTCCATTTCCAATTCTTCTTATGGAAACTCCTTGTTTGCTTCTAAATCAATACAAACCGGTGATTGCATTTTACAAGTTCCTTACTCTGTGGTACGCACGCACGCACGCACGCTTCCCATTTTACATCACTTTCACAACACAATGATTAATTTGTTTGTTTGTTCCTACTTGATTTTGCAGCAATTAACTCCGGATAATCTCCCTCCTGAAATCAAACCTTTTATCAGTGAAGATGTTGGAAATGTTGCAAAACTCGCTACTGTTATTCTAATTCACAAGAAGTTGGGTCAGGTACTTGTATTGTATCACACTTTTCATCTACATTTTACAAGTTTTTGATCTCTTGCAAGTTTTACAAAACAACATACCATTGTATGATAGGACTCTGAATGGCATCCTTATATCAGCTGTCTTCCCCCGCCATCCGAGATGCATAATACGGCAAGTTTATGTTTTTTGTTTTGCATAAGGCATTACTATAAGCTATTTCAATACCAGCTTGTTTTTTTCATTGTCAATTTTAAGTTTTCAAATAATTTATTTATGTTTTTGATTTTTTTTTTTTTTTTTTTTTTTTTTTTTTTTTTTTTTTTTTTTTTTTTTTTTTTTTTTTTTATTTTTTTTTT
>Ga0099826_10000803_pt1 | contig 16797 bp, 6 predicted proteins | sample Mtrugardesep15_FD_76830 | JGI IMG/M metagenome (GOLD analysis project Ga0099826, IMG submission 76830) | Root nodule microbial communities of legume samples collected from California, USA - M. trunc garden sep15 | ecosystem: Host-associated > Plants > Roots > Nodule | place: USA: California... | reverse complement strand
GCCCCGAACTTAGGATTTCTAAGGTTTTCTCAATTTTACCTTCCCCAAAAAAAATAGAGACATCAATGATCGAAAGGTTCAAATCCGATTAATGATTTGACACCCGAAAATCGCGATGACAAGTATATATGCCCATTTTAACAATATATATGCCCTTATATAGAGTTAGATCCTCTCTCTATTTAAGATCATCTCATTACTATTATAAACAAAAAATATTTTTTAAAATTTATTGAATAAATGATGTATTCAGTCAGACATTATTATAGACTAGATACATCACTTACTCAATAAATTTAAAAAGTTTTTTGTTTGTTTATAATAGTGATCAGATAATGTACTCTACAAACACTACTCTTGTAGTATGATCGTCGAGCAAATAATTTTGTATTCGTAAATACGGCAAAAATTTAAAAAGAAGTTGTTTCTACTTTTGAAATTGCTAAAAAACTTATCCAACAACAATTAACTACCGATATGCTTTGTTATGTAGTACTTAACTGTTGATGTGATATTTTTTTAAGCCTAAATTCGGCTGTAGTTAAGGACGGATGAGGATAAAGATGTAATTTTCTAATATTTTATAGCAAATGCTGAAGTGTGAAGAACAACTTTCAATAATTTATTTGGTCAAAGATGCACACATAGGTTGGACATTAACGAAAAGTGCATTGGGCTTGGCTTGCGTACAGGTACACAGGTAGAGTAATTGGTAAAATCAAAATATTACCAAATTATTGTGTTTTTCCACAAACGAAGGAGCCACGCGCGCTGCACATGGCGTGGAGGAGTAGTATCTACCTCATTTGTTGTGCCGTAAAAAAGCATCCAAAGTGAAAAACGTGAGTATGATGTGGGAAGAATTCGGAGTAAATCAACTTTCTTTCCGTTTTCAGTTGTTACAACTATGACAGTGTCTTTTGATTACGGTAAACTATGGCTTATTTTAATCAACAGCAACTTTTGACAGAGGTTGTTTGTAAGCAGCAATATGACAAACTATGCCTTAGCCAAAAGAAGATACTGAGAAACCGAGAGGATGACGATTGACTTTTGTTTTCGAACAAAAAATAAAATGAAAAGAGTTGTCATGTACTTACTCTTTAAGATTTTTAAATTAAAAAATTATTTATTAAAAAAATCAAATACTTCAATTTACAATGCAATATATAACGGGAGAAGATTCATTTGTTATAATCTAATATGTGAAATTACATCAAGTTGATACTTTATAGTAAAGTATCAAAGGACTAATAGCCAGCTTGCTTTACAAGTAAGCAATGCAAACTAAGTCTAAAACACACAAAACAACTCAAGTAATAAGCTCTAATACCTAACAATCCCTCCCTTAAATTGTACATTACCAAAAATAGTTTACAAGAGAATACATCAATCTAATCCATCAACTACTCCAAGTTTTGTCCTCAGCTTACAAAAGGTTTCAAGCTTAAGAGGTTTTGTCATAATGTGAGCTACTTGATCTTGTAAATTGCAATGCATTAGTTTATGATTCCATCTTTAGTCAAGTCTGTCAAAAAATGAAATGAACTCGCACATCTATGTGCTTGCATCTTCCATGCATAACATGATTTTTAGACAGTTTTATGAAAAATACTATTTTAATATATAGTTGTTTTTTTATAAAAAGAGTACTTCAATAAATGAGACAACAAAGTAGCAAAAGTCTTGAAATTGCATGAGATATAAAAAACACACTGAGTGAAAGTTTCGTACATGTTTATCATTGATCTATGATTTATTTCAATTTATTTTTTGAGAAATTATTTCAAAATTAAATAGTCAAAATTAATTTACTCTTTTTGAGGTGTTTCTCTTGCAATGATGTTGGTTTATGATGCAGATTCCTTGTTTTTTTAGTCACGTACCGTTTTTAATTTCTAGTTTCACACAGATTCACATACAAACACTAAAATTAAATAGAGTGCTAATAGTTATTGTTGAACCAAGTATTTTCTTTCTCTATGCGAGGTTAGGGTTCTTAATTAGTTTTTATTTTATTTTCAGATAGAACAACAACATGCTTTCTTCTCCTTCAGATTTTTATTTTTATTTTTTCGTTTCGGTTGGTTTGTTTCCCTCTTTGTTTGTTCACTTTTACAATGATCAAACACTTTTTTTGTTTAGTTATTTTCTTTGGGTGATGATCTATGTTTGTTTTCTGTTTTTGATTTTTTCAAGGTTTTCAATTTTTCTATAAGAATATAATAGCCTAGCAATACACTTTTTAACACATTTTTTTAATACATTCTTTTTTATTGGTTGAAATTCTGCATGAGAGCGAGTATGTTACTCTATTTATGTCTCATCTTTTTATATACTCTTGTGATTCACACTTTATTTTGTAATCGTTTCTGCATTTGGCGCCTCTCTCTAGCAGCTCAATGGCGTCTCACTCCACTCCCGTTGGTCATGGCTTAGGAGAATCACTTCTTAAACGACAAGAAAGAATCAATGATGCATGTTCCTTGCTCATTCAATTCGGTTTGCATCAAGGGATTTTTACCATCAACAATCTTCACAGCCAATGCTACACCGACGATGACTTTCTAGAGCTTATCAAGCCAATTACTTCCATAACAGATTTGGAGTAATTAAGATATCTTTACAACATAACTTGTCAATATAACCATTTTCCAACGAATGATTTGCCCAAGTTCATCAACGTTATGAAGTGGTTGAATGGTACTCAACAAGGTAAGAAAGCTATGGCTGATACTAAAATATCATCAAAACAAAAGAATCTGAAGGAAAAGAAGGAAATGACAAAAGCTGATGTTGACTTAGCAAAAATGTTTGTTGATTATGCTACTCCTCGCAAGCTAGCCTGCAAACATAAGCGCGATGAGGTTGAGGAATTAAAGAGGCGTCAAATGGAGCTAGAGGAAGAATGTGCCAACATCAACGCAGATTTGAAGACAAAATTAGGTCCTTTTTATGGATACAAAGAGCCTTCAATAAATGAGTTGAGGATTGAGGCTTATAAGCTTTATGAGGAGGATTGTACGTTGAATAGGATACTTCCCATTCCTAAGCATGACGAGATGGGATTTAAGACGGCAATGGAGTTGTTTGGTGAAGTTGTGAAGGAGCGTAAGCTTGTTAGTTACTTGAACGATCCTGTTAGGAAGGAGAACATTGCAAACTATCTCAGTGTTTGTAAGTTTGTGCGAAGTAGTAGTAATCAACTTGAAGAACATGAGGTGCATGGTGGGGCTGCTAAGAAAATGAAATCTGAATTTGGAACGGCGTAACTATGAGGGAGAGTTCAATTATGATTTTGATTCGCTTTGAATCTAGTGGCATTGGGCTGTGATCAAGAATTACTATAGTTTTATTATTGATGTTTCTGTTTTTTTAATTTATGATCGACTGCTAGTATTTGAGAAATCACGTCGGCTGTATGTGACTGAAGCAGGTTGGTGCAGATAAATTAGTCTCAACTCTAACTCGTTTAGTTTAACTCTTATTTTAGTATTGAATTTCGTTAACTTTTTTTATTAATCGAATGTGTTTACTTGAAGTATTTTAAAGTTTGGTTTTGTTAACAAATATCTTCGAAACAAATTTTTCAATTTGCATCGATGTTGTTTGAGCTAGAGGAAGAATGTGCCAACATCGACACCGATTTGAAGACAAAATTAGGCCATTTTCAATTTTTCAATTAGGCCATTTTCAATTTTCAATGCAATAAATAGACAAATTTTGATAAAAACTTACTAATGCTTAAAGAGTGTCTCAATGATACTTGTTAATATTTTTTGTAGACCTTTTTATGTCAAGAATTGCATCAACATAGATGGATGTGAGTGATAGGTACTTGATTTCATTAACAATTTGATCAAAAGTTTGATCTACGATCGCGTGTAAAGAAAAATATTTACCAAAGAGATCAAACCCTTAAATGAACTTTTGTTACCTTGAAAGATCTATCTTTATTGTGCTACTTTGAAGGATTAATCTCTTCAATTGTGTGTGGATGATATATTAGTTTTAAAAATTGCAAAAGAAACTTCTAAGAAAAGTAATCCTATGATATTAATTTGCAGTATTGATGATATGAATTAAAAATATGCAAAATCATAATATTTAACAATATTATGTCTTCATAGACATTGCTTTATACTAGTATGTAACTTCTATTGACATTTGACAATAGAACTTTTTTCTACAAAGGTTGTTCTTAAGTTGAATTCGGAGTACGTTGTAGATCAAATTGAATAAGGTTGTTGTTTAATTTTTTAGTATTTTATTTTGTCCAGTAATAATACCATTTTTTCTTTTTACTATTTTTGCATTGCTATAGTTAATGTTCTTGTTAGGGTAAATTTACAATGTTTGTCCATTTTTGTCGACCATTACACATATCTTGCACTGTAAGCAAAAACATGAGACATAAACCTATCAATTAAAAACTTAACAAATATTTAACTTGAGTGGTAGGTTGATCATCAAGTTATTTTTTGATGAGATATTTTTCATTTTTTTTTAAACTCAATCACCTTTCAATGTTGTGTCCACATAAGCTTCCTATCCTTCACCATTATCGGTTATCTATTACACTACTATCGTCTTTAAATGTTACTTTTCACTGCCAAAACTTTAATCTCAAAGCAAATTTATATAGCCATTCGGAGTATATCTAAAATTCATCAGACATGCTTTGATAATTTTTTTTTTTTTAAATTTTCTTTTCAGAATTTATTCCCATTCTATTTCCTTTTTTTTTTTGGTAGAAAATTCTTCAACTTTTTTGCTAAAAAAGGAGGTGCAAAGCAACATTTCTTCAAATTAAAGTGTCATCTTCCCATTCTATAAATATTTTGGGCCATTGCTTTGAGGTATGGGCTTCAGCTGTTGTGGAAAGCTTCTTTTTAGGCTTTCAAAATTTCTTCCAACCACTCTGAAAATAGCAATATATCTTTGATGGCAGCCAATTGCCGCTTTAAAAAGTGATTCATCTAATTTAAATAGTGCTAAACGTCACTTAACTACCACCGAAGATGCGAACGGGAGTTAAATGCCACTCGACGAAGGAAAAAGAAAAGGGAAGTGAGAAGAGTAATGTTGTTTCTAGTGTGGTAAGTCATTCAAGCATGGATCGGAACGAGGTCTTGAATAGAAGTGGGCAAATGGCTACCTTTCTTACACACAAACTAAGATCTAGACTATCTTTCAATGTTATTATCAATCATTTCCAAATCGTTGAAGACGATGTTATTATGCTCCAACCATATACATAAACCCATTGTCAACGACATAAGATGGGATGTATTCCTTTCTTGGCTTTACACCCTGAGTTGAAGAGAAGAAAACTGTTCACTAAATCACACACAAAATCTTGTAAATTGCAAAGTAAACGAAGTAAATCCAACTCACACAAAATTTTGTGTAGTCGGGAGTTATAATCCGATTGATAAAATTCCAATTACAATTTATGATCCTATATGTTTTATGCAATTGGAAGTTATGATCGGTTAATCAACGAACTTTTGAGCAAAATCGATTAACCCATATAGTAACTCTCTAAGGACTACGCGTTTCATTAGGTGAAGAGTTAGGCTCTTCTTGGTAATTAAGATCACCAATGAGTCGCATAATGGAATCTACTTAGATTGTTTTAGAAATTGACTCATAAATTTTAAGTCAATCGGACCTAAATATATTCTCTTAGGTTCATCTTGGATCATAACAAACATTGAAAAAAAAATCCTAATCAAAACCCAAATCTCCTACCAATTGTCAAAACCCAAATCTCCTAATCTATTTCATTTTTAAAAAAGACATAATTAGTTTATTAGACATATGCAAGTTTTATCATTTCATTAATTTTCATTATCTTGCTAATTTTTTTTCCTTATCTATTCTATATAATTGTTTACAATTAGCAGTAAATTAATGGGAGTTGCCACACATACTCTAACACAGATTCGTCCCGTAGTTCTTCATTGAAGTTGACAATACAACATCAATGGTACTAAATTGAATTGATCATATGAGAAGGATCATGTCATTAGCACCAAGAAAGAAGCTTCCACCACTTAACACTACCAAGATTCCAAGGACAAAAAGGAACATTGGATTCGATCATATATCCAATTATATATTCTCATCTTGAGTAAAAAAATCACGAGGTAATAACCACCACGTTAAGCTAAAGATGGGTTTATTTTTTATGTTCCACAAAATGAACCTGGAAGACGGTGTTGCCGTATATAGTCATAGTTATGCACCCAATTGCAGTATGGAGGAACATTCGTAATCAACAATTGAACATGCCTCATTATTGGTCCAAAGTCTTGTACATTGCTCCATTTGCTAAATCTCTCACCCAATACATTTACATTCCGAATCAATCAAAATAGTATAATTTGTTTGTATGTAAACAAAAAAAAAAATAAATCTATTTACCCCATTTTCATATCTCATGGAAAAAATGTACCTATAATTTTGGGTGTCGTTTACCCATGAAAAGTTCAATATTATGGTTTTATGTGCGTCTTCAGTCTTCGTGAAAGATTCATGAAAAAAGTCGCAAAGATTTTCATGTCTGCTTTGGGAGGGACCTAGGTGAATATTATATAGTTATATATGACACTCTCATGCATTCTTTCATACAAGTCCAAATAAATATTTTATATAAAAAGAGTTGAATTTGACCAACCCGTAAGAACATAAATTAAATGAAAAATGAAATATTTGTTACATATCATTATCAGTACCACCGCAGAAAATAGACAAGCTCTGGCTATAGTAAATCAATCATTTGTGGTGGATTAATTAGAAATATCACATACAATTTTATTAAAGGATTCTATTGCAATATAAAAACCTCTACTACGTCTAATTGTCTACCATCTTCAATGAGATTCGGAGTTTCAACTTTAGTTTAAACCTAACTAAAAAGTTTATCTATATACTCTTCTAGTCGACATTATAGCTATTGTTCGTCTAGTAAAAAAGAATATCACATCCACCGTTGCTCTTCAACTTATGTTTGATGATATTTTTCATTCTTCCAACCTCAGTTTTATAGTAAGTATATTATATTTATAGAGAAATTAATAGTTGTGTGGATCTTCTAACACAATATTTTTTAATTTACTATTATAGATTCCCCTGCTTCCTCTCTTAATCTTAAGTTAAAGTGTAATGTAATGGGATGCAACATCCCTAAACTTGTTCCTTATAATTTCTTTTGTTTTTTTCCTTCTTCAAAAATAAAATATAAAAATAGACATATTGTGCAGTTTGGTTGGCTGCATTAATGGTGATATTGTGATTGTCTTGTTCTCGATTTTGTCCTTAGTGTGGAGTAGGACCCGCATAGATTTTACACAATGCCAAAGTCCCAAAACTAAAGCCAAACCCAATTAATGAAAAAATATTAAAAATTACGCATTTACATGAATAATTAATAATATCGATTATCTATTTCTTTGACAAAAATAAGTATATATTGTTCCTTCTCTTAAGAAAAAGTATATATTATTATTATTATTGTATTATATTATTTCGTACAGAAATTAGTATAAAATTTTAAAATTAAAAAGTATTAAGTTTAGAGAAATCACGATTTATTTGACAGTTGATTACAACATTATAATAGTATGTCAAAATATTTATTTGCAGTATAGAATAATTAATAAGAACATATAATATAATATATTTATAAACTTGAAGAGCATCTACGAAGAAAAATCAATCCATTGACAAACAAGTTATCATAACTAGCAAATAGCACCACATTAGTCACACAATGTTGTAAATCACGATGAATGATGCTTCTTTTGAATAAATTATCATTGGTGAAAAGTCGATTGTGGAGAAAACGTCAAGCAAGTAAAGACATCTTCAAAGAAACTGCCTTATGCTAAAATAAATCCGAAAAAATAGAATAAGTGTAAGGTTCGAAATTTGTCAAAAACTGATAAGCTTTGGTAACTAAAAAGAGAAATACTAGCAACACACATTCTAACACACACTTTTCAACATACACCCTCCGGTCACTAATATAAGCAAAAAACTACATTTTAGGTTCATTCATTTAATGATGTATGTGGTCTTCATTAAATGAATGAACCTAAAATGTAGTTTTTTGCTTATATTAGTGATCGGAAGGTGTACTCTCTTTGATTGGTTAAAATTCACATGAGTTCCACCAAATCATGTGGGTCCCATATGAATTTGGTGGGTCCCACGTGAATTTTAACCAATCAAAAAGAATGCGTTAAAAAATATGTGTTAAAAATGTGTTGCTAGCATTCCTCAACTAAAAAAACATGTTGCTGGATCCAACTTCTATTTCCACTTATCCAACATGTCAACCTGCCAATTAACATTGAAAAATAATCCTCTACACTCCCCTACCAACTCTTCATCTCATGCAAACAACATTCTCTATTATGATGATGATTTATTATATATGAGCTTAGAATTTTGCGATTGGTGTGATAATCCAACAAACTGTCTCACTAAAAGATAACCTACATTGCGTGCAATGGATTGTACTAGTACTTACTAAAATTATTGTTAATCTAAAAAAGAAATACTTCAAAAACATACATGATTTGCATCCACTATCTTTAAGACGGAAAAATATTTTCTCTTTCATTTTATCTATCATTTTTCATTAATCTTTCTCTCTAATAAATACACAAAAATACACTTTAGTCTTGGTGATTTTCCGCAGCTAAAGTCGGTAAATCTCATATATTCACATACATTATTTAAATTGTAATTAACAACACCGGTTAACCGTAAATCTCAAATATTGCATTAGAAAGTGTAATAAAGTTGTATATTCAACTTTTTAAAAATTAAAAGTTCACTGTTTTTAATGAAAAATTTAAACTTTAAACTTTTTAAACTAGCTACTACACAAGAAAATCAGTTAACACGACCCATAATTATATAAAACGGCACTATGGAAACTTGTTCTTTAGTCGTTAGTTATTTTAGTAGTACCACTTTACTAACAGTGTTATCTAAACACTGTGGATGAGGTCGAATGTTGCAAATTATTCATAATCATGACTATATATAATTCTTAATTCAATCTTAGAATTATTCTGCCACTTTCCAGCACGAAAGTTGTGGAGTGGAGGCAAACAAAAGAGATTCCTACCCCTTCTAAGGATGAACAGGAATAAAAAAATTAAGTGTACAAAGAAAATAAATAAGGCTAATGATTGGATCGATAAGTGTTATGCATTCATAAGGTGGATGTATTATTTAACCAACTATTTAGGGTATGATACTAGGACAACAAAGAAAGACAGAGATGGCCCAAGATTCTCACAATGAGTCATTACCTTTTGTTACTACAATATTTTTTTCAGCATTAGGTGAAAAGATAATAAAGGAAACGTGCATAAAGAAACTGATTAATCAAATGTTAAGTATTGGATTTTAATTAGGCATGCTGTATGGATGAATTGTTAAAATTGGGTTATGCTCGACATATGGAAGTGAGTGTGAATTAAATTAATGTAAGTCAAATAAAGACATGTACAGGGAGATTTTGCACAATAGTACGATACTGACTCACTTTTTTTTTTTTAGCAAAGATACTGACTCACTTCTTGGTTATTAGTGTATATGCTTTTGTATATATATTTTTTAATCTTTGTCTTTAACCTAATTAGAACAAGTAATTAGATGCACGTTTGTGTTAATAAATTAAATAACAGTAATAATAAAAATTTGATTAAAAAAATTTCACGGAGCAAGGATTTTATTAAGTCTGATTATGGCTCCAAATTGAAGGAAGTTTGCAGTATTTTCAAAATGCGATGCGATGCACCCACTGCACCCAACCGAGGGAAAATGCAGCTACAAAGATTAAATGTAAATGGACATGTGAAAAACATATATATGGTTCAAACTTTCTGCAACACCAAAGCAGTATAAGCCAGTCTCATCATGCTCAGAATTATGAAGCATTCCTCTAGCTGCCATCACTGAACAAACACGCTCTGTTTTTATGTGCAATTTTTTTTAGATTTTAATTTAAAGGATGTTTTATGCAAATCAAGAAATAATTTTGATTAATAAATAAATTTTGAATATACCTTTATGCATGGTTATATTACTAAATGGTACTATAATTGACAAAATTTGTTGTAAATCATTCAAATTTAAATTTATAAAAACTATAGGAACCTCAAAAAATCAAGATAATTTTGTCAAATTCACCGCACATTCAAACACATTTTAACATTATAAATTTTTTCATGGTGGGAACTGACTAAACATGAGACATAGAAATTTACTTGTAGTTTGAATTGAACCAGCTACTTATGCAGCAATTCTTTGCCTTTGGTCTTTTATTGGTGATAACTAGCCACAAACACAAAATTTTATTGCCGCCCTATCCGTTAGTCTTTGCCTCCACTATGCCATTTGTGTTCATAAAATTATAGAGATCAAAATCTAGTACTTAATCTTTCTTAAAAATATATACTTAATGTTGAAGCTAGTTCTTTTTGGTAGATAAACATGTACCATTCTTTTCTATGATGTGTCAAATGTAAGTTAAAATAGCTAAACTAACTAATATTTTCTAGTTAATGAACTAAATTGATATTTTTTAAATTTGAAACTAATGGTCCATCACTAGTGTTAGCTCATATAATGCCATATATTACAACCGGTCCAACATATAGTTGGCATAATATATCCCACCAAACAGACTTAAGAACAAAATTTGAGTTACAATGATGTAGATGCTCTCAAAAAGGTTGTTTTAATTTGCATTATCCACAAATTGTATGGTAGCAAGACGTGCCACTTTTGCATCCCATATTAATTGTCTTCAACCATATACTCCTACATCTCTTTCCTTAGTTTAAAGAGAGAACAAAATATGAAAATGGTATGAGTAAGACACTAACATAGTTACAATCGCATACTGCTAGTCTGGTGGTGACTACTAGTGGTCATATTTTGTAATGAAGTGTGAATTGACTTAGTTTGGATTTTAGTACAAAGCGTGCGGTACGTCAAAAATAAAACCAGACATTCTTTATCTCTCTCTCTTCCCTCTCTCAAGAAAGAAAAAACATGTACACTGGAGTTTGAAATTTGGAACCCATACACTTTATACAAAAAGTGAGCAAAAAAATCTGATACCATAAAAAATAGTGGGTCACGCCTCACTCCTACCAATGTGAGACAATCCCTGTGTAGTTTTTGTTTTGACAGTTCAAAATCATAGATATTAGAAGTGTACTAGTACATTTGACAAATCTCTAAGTTTGGAGATTAATCCAATGCTTGATTGTGTATAAACAAAAGACCTAGTGGGGCATTTTTTTTTTTTGAAATTTAAATTAAAGGTGAAGTAAGTGAAAATAGAAAAGGACCAGACATAATAATAAAAAAGGAAGATGATGATAGGGCAGGATCCGTAGTACACTCTCACACACTCAGAAGTTAACGATTCTGGATTAGCCATGATATAACGTAAAAGTTGATAAAAAGATTATTATGATATCAAATGTGGAAATATAGCATGGAGGAAAAAAAAGGTGGACTGGAATTAGAGGGTCAAGATCTGATTCTCCGCTGTGTATATGTGACATAAAAATAGGGCATGCACCTTTCTCAACCCCCATTTTTTGTCGTTTTCATTCTATATGAAACTATATCGATCTATGTGCTATACTAACCTATGACTCCTTGTCTATTTTCAATTTTTTTCCATTCAAAATATTAGCGATTGAGTGTTTGATTAGTATCATAGTAGTTTGTCAAAACTACGACGATTCATTGTAATTTTATAATGGTGGTGTGTCAAAATCAAAGGGATCTATCATGAATTTACAAAAACTGTAAAGTGTAGTTTTAAAAAAAATCACGACATGTCATAGTGATTTTTACATATTTATCGTGATACCTAACATAAGGTAAGTAGTGAAGATATCATATATTTTGTTTTTAAGTCTTAAAAGCATTATCTATCTATTTCAACAAATATCACATGTATAATATTAAAGAAATTTAAAAATAATCATTTTTTTTATCAAAGTGTGTTTTTTTTTTTTTATAAATCAAAATGTGTCTTTATTATTGTTAATTGTAAACCAAATTGACTAGAGAAATACACTTGAAAACTAAATTAACAAAATGAACAGTGCTGTGTATAGCGACAACCCATGTCACAAAAATATCACGACCTCAAAATAAAAAGGTATAATGGGTACTCATCATTTCGACCTCAAAAGTACCTATTATATACTTCCATGTGCTCTGCTAATCTGTTTTGCTTCAATGCTCCTACTAAATCTAGCATTTTAAATAAATACTCATCGCAAATTTGGTTTGAATATTATATAAGAAAAAGAAAATTGCTATGTAAAGCAAAAAAACATCCAACGAAAATTTCACAACACACGTGGTATGTATTTCACTCAACCACTATTTCATAATTTACATGTTTTTTCCCTAAAAAAAAATATTTACATATTTCTCTATCAACTTCCGATAAAATTCGCTTGACATTGATTTTTATTGGCCAATTTCTCATTCGTAGTGTATTCGTTATAATTCTTCTCGCTATGAATAACATAGCTCTAAAAAAAATTAGTGTATCATCATCACATTTGAAATGTGGAAGATTCAAATAAAAAAGAGCATGTCATAATCTTTTTTTTTTTTGAGAAATGTTTTTCGTTAATTTTTTTTTTTTAAGGGGTGTGTTTAGATTGAGGGTTTAGGAGGGGAAAATTTATTTTTCTTTTTGAAATTACATACTATATAACATATTTTTCTAAAATAAATTCAGTGTGATTGAAGTATTATATGATCGTTTATCATGTTAATATGTTAACTTTTTAAAAAATATTTCGTAGTGTTCGTAATTTAAAAATGAAAAGTAAACTCTCCCCTCCTTTCTCCTCCATCCAAACACACCCTAAGAGAATACATACGTTTTATAAAAACAAACTTCGTATCCAATGGTTTAAGTCTCAAAGTACATTTGTGGGGATCCCATAACAAAAGAAATATTTAAAGATCACATACTAATAAAAGAGAGATTTAAGTTTATTTTTGTAATTTTAATACATTTAATACTATTATAACAACATATTTAAAAAATAAAATCAAAGAATATTGAAGGCATTATGACATAAATATTTCGTTTTGTCATACATATCATTTATTTTTCAGTGTTTTGAGTATTAAAAAGTTGTTTTTTAAAATTTTGTGATGACCATTGTCCACACTATCCACAAAGTAGGTCAGCTATTGCAAGGAGAGAAATAATATTTATACAACTATTTTATGATATTATGATAAATTAACAACTATTTTTCATACTCTTATTATGTTCTTACTATCTCTAGTTTGTATTGTTTATATCATACATAAATTAATTTTTCACTATTTGATCAACAAGTCTTATCACATCTCATTTGATTTATTAGTGAGGCTTTATTAATTCAATGGTGAGAACAAATTTATCTATAATGCATTTATCATTTGTCTCGCTTGTACAACATAGATTTGACCCATTTTTTATATAAAAGTTACATTTTATAATTCCTTAAACGATAGTATAATGACACTTAATAACATTTTCCTTTCATTTTTTGGATAAAATACTAGAGCACCTTATGGCTGTGGGGATAACATTTTTACTTTTTATGAAAGATACACTAGAATTGATATAAACAATAATTTTTTTTCTACAATTGCTCAAAGTTGGTTTTTTCAAATTTTGTAGTTAAAAAATAGCAACTTATAGAATGTTACGATGAATAGATTATATAATAAAAAACCAAGTAATTGTTCTCAAGTGATTAATGATCTTCATCAAATGATGAATTTCAAAACACATGTAACAAATACTATTTGATTAAGTTTGAGAAATGAAAATTCAAAATTTAAAAATACTCTGAACATTTTAAAAAACTAAATTAGGTTAAATAGTTTGGATTAGATTTTCGCATTTATCAAATTGTTGATTTGATTTTTAAAACTTAGTTAAGAATAGTTTCAACATGTTGAATTTGAAAGTTAACCGAGGATTTAACTAATACTGGAGTAACTTATAACAATGAATTCTCATTTTTGAAGTAGTCATGATTGAATAATCAATATAATTTGAAGTTCTTTAATAAATTGAGAATGAGTTCAATCATTCAACAAACATCCATGTCTCTCTAATTATTAGTGCTATTGCAATTACCATATGATGAAATTAATAAGGGACCGGTTGCAGATTTATCATGTATGTATATCGGGAAAGAAATGAGAAGGCTCAGAGGAACCGTGCCGTTTGGTTCAGACTGTTGGGACAAAAATTGCACCACTGTGTGCAGTAGTCCTATATTAATACTCATCCTGTTTCCTCAGTAAGCACATCGTAACAAGAACATAGTTGTAAGTTGTAACCACTTACTAGTACCACCAGCTGTACCAAACACTCTCTATAACTGTTATAAAATTAATGCTCCTCCTATCAGTATAATGTAATTAAAAATAGTACTCACAGTATTTCATGTTTTTTTTTTTGGTACAAATATTTCATGTATTAATTTGGAATATTTGTTATTTTAAATTATTTATTATTTTTTTGAGGACTAATTGCGGAAGAGTAAATATTCAAAGTGTTGACGTCCAAGACCTAAAACTTTGCCAACCATTGAACATATTTATCGTCTTTCACTCTTTCCTCAAAATATGAGTAAATGAAACCAACTAAAGAAGAGGTGAGAGCTTGCTTCCGACAGAGATTAAGAATAGTTGCTTGATGATGGAAAGTTAATATGATGACCATTTACACTCAAAATCAATTCTTGTCAAAACAAAACCAAACATACTCTTATTTATTTTTATGTGATCAAGTAAATAAATTGAATTTTTTGTGTGAAATTAATTGCATTTAACTATCATGTAAAATGAATTTAAATCTCATTCTCAAACTCAATCTCATTTGATAAAAGTTACCATAACACACCGTGATCAATATTAGCAGTTGATTTTAGATGCAACGGTTCATCTTACACCATCGCTAACCGATCTCAATCGTCCATTCATATCGGATGGCCAAGATCTATCACTACCCTACTATCTAGTAGCATTATACGTATTATTGTTGTGTGTATACTATTGAAGTAGTACAACAACGTAGAGATGGGACGACAGAAACAGAACAAACAGCCTCCTCCTAACCTATAGAATCCTACTGTACAAGACTGAAAGTAGGAAAGGAACACATTCACCTAAAATTTACTGCCAAATTTTAATTTTATTCTGTCCCTCATTATTTTACAATAATACCAATAAATCCATTTATTAGACTCTACTCCCCCTTGGTTTCCTAACCCAACTTCAGATTTGAATCAACTCATTGCATTGCCACTCTAAAAATACAAAAATAAATATCATTATTTCTTTTCTTTGTACCTTCAAAACAACTTCAACTTAAAATTTCAAGTACTAGTACTCTTGTTTGTTTGATTCTTCATTATAGCATTTCCCATTTCACAACAATTTAGTTAGTTTATGTGATGATGGCTCCAAAGTACTTACATGAACTACTAAAAGAAGATCAAGAACCATTCCTTCTCAACAACTACATTTCACATAAACGTAGCCAAATGAAAATCACTACTTTACAACTCAAGAAGAAACCATTCAACTCAAAATCAAACTTCAACATGAATCTTTGTAAAAACACTTCTTGTTTTTTCTCATTTCCTGAAACACCGGACTTCAAAAAATCACCACTGTTTGAACTAACTTCCCCTGTTAAAAGCCCCTGCAAAATCCCTTCTAGAACAGCAACACTTCTTCTCGAAGCTGCTCTTAGGATCCAGAAACATTCATCATCTTCTTCTTCTTCAAGTTCCAAAAACAAAGGTTTTGGACTATTTGGTTCTTTGTTCAAGAAACTAACGCAACGAAACCAGAACCGGAAGCCTGAGATAGAGAATGAATATGTGTCTGTGAGAGAGTTATTGAAGTTGGATTGTTCTGGGAAGCAGCGTAGAGAAAAAACGGATTCTCAGAAGAAGAAAAACAAGTTGGAAATGGAAACTTCAAGTAGTGGTTACTCATTTGTTACTGATCATGAAGCTTGTGCTTGTCACCATCACCAACATGCTTTTCCCGAAAGTCCTTTTCATTTTGTTCTTCAAACAAGTCCTTGCTCCGGCAGCCACACGCCGGAGTTAGCGTCGCCGAGTCGAAACATAACAGAGGTTTGTTAACTGTTATTTTCATTATTTTATTTTTCGTTTTGAATGTTTAATGGTTTTGATTTCCAGAATTTTGATAATTGTACTTTTCGATTGTGTATCTGCCATGCAAATCTTTCTCTCTCTGTGATTGTTTGTTTGTTTGTTTGGTAAATTTCTTTCTTAAAAGATGACAAATTATGTTTTGTTTGTTCTTTTGTTTCATTAGATCCACTTGTTTCATTTGCTACAAAATAGTTTATCTTTTGTATTTTTTTGTTTGAATTATTACTGTAGCAATTTCCCTAACAAATAGCTTAGTTAATATTTTTTCAGTTCATACTATTCAGAAATAGTTTATACTATGTATTAGCAGAATCTTATTTATTACTAACATCTGTGAATCTGTACAACAAATACTTATACTTACTGAAAAAGTGCTTAATTAAGTTTAAAAAACATGTTATTTAATGAGTGTTTTTGTGGAATTTAATATAGGACAAAGAAAGTAATGAAGCAGTTGAAAGTATCAATCAATTCAAGTCAGGGGAAGAAGAGGAAGAAGATAAGGAACAGTGTAGTCCAGTCTGTG
>Ga0099826_10000802_pt1 | contig 16798 bp, 10 predicted proteins | sample Mtrugardesep15_FD_76830 | JGI IMG/M metagenome (GOLD analysis project Ga0099826, IMG submission 76830) | Root nodule microbial communities of legume samples collected from California, USA - M. trunc garden sep15 | ecosystem: Host-associated > Plants > Roots > Nodule | place: USA: California... | reverse complement strand
AGCCTGGTCGCTTTTCACGAGACACATAAACAAGCCTGGGAAGTTCATTACCATCTGTATCAAGCCCTCCACTATGACCTAAAAACACCTGCATACCACAAAATAATATAACTAAACTGAAAACAACAATAATGGTGGAGGTTCTGTGTATTATAGAGAAAATCGTAATACCTGAATCATTCCAGGATGATCCCTGGGATTATTTCCAGGCCAAGGAGTTCCATCCTGCATTGTCCAACCTTCCTCTGGCATCTTCTGAGCTTTGGCCACATAGGCATTGATCCTTACTTTGAATTCTTCATATTGTCTCTGTTAAGCACAAATATCCATATTTAATATTTCTACATGTCTAGAAATAAATACTGAACTGGAAATGGAAACACGATGCTTAAAAAACAACCTTCATTGCTCGTCGCTCCTTAACAAAAGAGGGTTGAACCTTGTCCTTTAAGTAATCAATCTTCTGAAGAAAATAAAATTCAGGTGCTCTTGGCTCAATACTGTGTTTTTTGCAAAAGGGCACCCACATCTTTGCAAACTCGGCTGTTTCAGATAAGGCTTCAAAACTCAACATAGCTGAACCATCATCAGATACATAGCAAGAAACCTTGTCGACAGGGTAGTCAACAGCGAGTATAGATAAAACAGTGTTTGCAGTTACAATAGGTGGCTCTTTGAGAGGGTCCACTGTACTGACAAATACGTCGACAGGAGCCAGCTGTGATGGTTCTCCATCACGATCATATCTACACAAGACAAACTAAGATTAGTGGAACAGAAAATGTCGCATCATGGCTAAACCAAGCCAAGCCCAACAGTGAAGGAAACATAGCAATCCAAACCTTATGGCAAGCCTCTCCAGATAAGTCTCACGATTAATGGGAGACCATTTTGGAAACTGATCCAAAATCCAGGAAAACGCAAACCAAATCTCACAGATAACTGAAGTCAACCACAGTGGGTAAGCATCTTTTACCGGGTGAGTTACACGATATTGCAAGAAGAAACCAAGAACTATCAGCCGGAACACGATGACAACACGATAAGGGGTCAGCTGAGATGAAGAAATAGGTACAATCCGACTCATAGGTTGTCGAGCATCATCAACCCTGTCAAAAACAGAAACAAAAGGCCATTTTAACTTGAAATGAAATTCAATCCGAGTAAATATTTAAAGTAGTAAACTCGACAGAAATTTCGTAAGGACAACACCCAAAACAAGTCATAATGAGAAACATACATAACATTAGGTTTGCTAAAATTCAAACATAACACAACCAAAAGTCCACCAAAAAAATATAAAAATACTCCAAGCCTACACTCTAGATAAAATCCCTAACTTGCCAATCGGGATAATCAACCTCCATAACATTAACATCTCCATCTTCATTAATCTCCTCCATCCAACTTTCTCCATCATTTACAGGCACAGCTGAGGATGCCCTGCTACCACCTCAATATGCAAAAAGATGATCAGAGCCACACATCATAACCCAAAAAATGTCCCTTTTGGTTAAACAATCCCATTCTCAATCTGATCTTATTAATTGTGATTTCAAATGTGATCCAACTCTTGAAGAGGTAACAAGATCAATACACTCTATTGTTTGGATAGCAGTCTTGACAACCATGAGAAGGAGAATGAAAATTGCTTTGAACACTTTCCATAGAAAAATAAATTGAGCCTCTAGCATGAACAAATAATGAATGCTCTCTGATACCTCACACATATGATTAGCTAGTCATTAAACATCAAACCAAACAGAATAAGTGGCTTACATTTGAAGTTCTTCTCCATTAGAACCGGTCCCTTCAATATCTCCTCCTCCGCTTTTCCCATCAGCATATCTACCAGTCATCTGTACCATATTTTTCTCATGCTTCAGCTTCCAACCTTCAACCCTTTCCTTCCAGTCAACGTTTCCCAAACCATATGAGTTTAAGTCCTTTGATGGATCCACAATTCTCACCGGAACTGTAACATCAAATATACAGTCAATTGTAAAATCACAATAATCTAACAACTAAATATAGCACAAATCCAAGTTAACACTATACCTGGTTGCCTTGGATCGATATAGGGAAGTGAGTGAGCTTTCTCAGATGGGCCCAAAGGACCAGAAGTAGTTCGGACAGATTGATTATCAGGTGTAGGGATCTCGCCAGACATCTGTCAATACAAATTGTCAGGGGAAAGATAAATAAAAAATGTATGCACAATTTCAGGTAATGCACAGTAAAATATACTCCTAGATTTGAACACAAAAAACATGAAATACATAGAATAAAGAAAAAGTTCATATGTCCTTGTGAGCTTAGCTCAATTGGTAGGGACGTTGCATTATATATGTGAGGGCTGGGATTCAAACCTCAGATGCCCCACTTATTCACCTTAAGAGATAAATTTCTAGCTACTAGGCTACTTGACCAAAAAAAAAAAGTTTATCTTAACACTTTTTGACGGTTGTTATTCACTACATCACAAGAATATCAAGAATAAAGACAATATGCAGACAAAATCTAAAGTATAAGATTCACAAATGTAAACATATTTAGAGAGCCTAAAACAGTTGAATAGAATCAAAGGATTACAGTTTGGCCATTGGTGAGAAGAGGAGGTTGCTGATATTCGCGTCTAGAAGATGAAGCTGATCTGTCTGAATCATCCCACTGTCTCCTTGACTTATTATTATTATTTCCTTGTCGATAATCAAACTCGTTCTCGATATCATCAACATCATCTTCTTCATCATCTCCATCAACTCTAGGACTCCCTGATCCAGATTCATCATTTCAAATCAAAATCAAAATTAAGACACATAATAATAGATCAAACACATAAAATTAATACAAATAACTAACTAACTAACTAACTAACCTCTGAGCCTTTTGTATCTAGTTTTGCATTGAGGACAAGATTTATTGCCTTCTTTTCGCTCATATTCATAACAATCTCGACAAACAGGGTAACCACATTCATTACAAGCAACAAACACATCACCGGTGGGTGTTGATCCAACATCCTCACCACATATATGACAGACTTGTCCATTCAAATTCTTCAATGGTTTCGGCTGTAAGATATCATAAACAATTTTACATTAAAATTACAACCAGATTAGAATTATAACATGAATCAATCAATCTCTAACCAATCAGATCTGATCTAAAGTTGTAAGTAAGAAAAAATCAGTAGAGAGAAATGAGAAAGTAACAAACTAACCCCGCTATCAGAAGAATCGTGACGAATACGAACAAGCTCGTTACGATTGTGGGACCCAGCAACCATGCCGGAAGAGGCTTCCATGTTGTGACAGAGAGTGATGCAGATCAATGGAGTTCAGTATATAAATGAGCGCAGAGCATGAAAATCTTCGCCCACTCAACACGCCATATTTTTCGTACTTTCCTATTTCATTTCACAAACACACTCTCTGCTACAACTACAACAACGAGTGTTTGTGTTGTGTTGTGTTGTTTTCTCTATCTGTTTGTTTTATTGTTATTATTGTTCTACCGGTTCGACTTGTTTTCCCGGTTCGAGTTACGAGCTGTTTAAGATCTATTTTCCCCGGTTCAGCTCACTGTATATTGACTTATTAAGAGAACAACCAATTGAGTGAGTACACGTGTTTGTGGTTTTGAGAAAAAGACGACGGCTTGTGATAATTAGCATGACGAATATTTACTGAGGTGGCACCAGCTGTCTGAATTAATACCGGTTGTTTCCGGTTTTCTTTTCTGTGGCTGTCGGTGCCTATCGGTTTAGTTGAGATGTACTTTATCATAGTCAAATTACATATTTGCCCTATTATTACACGCTTATCATACTGTCATAATCTTTGTTCAACAGAAATAACATTCCTAATTAATTATTTTCTTTTTTCTGTGCGAAAATAACTATTTTCCTTTTTTTATCTTGTCATGTCTAATTCGTGAATATTTATTTAATCCAGCAGTGATTCTTATTCTACAGGTCAAATTTTCCTCGTTTGTTTTTGCTCGTAGTACATTTATTTATAAAGTTAAAACAAGGACAACTATTACGATAAAACTAAAAAATTTACTTTAGGGAGAACAAAAAAAATTGCTATTAGCCTACCTACAACAATAGATGCTTACAAATTGACAGCCAATTTTTCTAAATCCACATCTTGTCCTTTTCGGGCAATAATTGAAAAGGAAATGATGGATTGATTTTTTAAAATAAACGTATTTTGATTTTGATACAAGCAACGATGAGAATTCCGCCAACACAGCCTTTTGGATGGAAATATCTTTTGCTTTTGCCCATTTACAAAGCGTAAAGCTTAAAAATAAATTATTAGCCAATGTTTTACGAAGAATTCATTTTGGAAATGAAAAATGAATACGAGAACAATTGGTATTTGACATTTTAGCGGACTATTTTTTGAGGAATTTGATAATTGGTGTTGTAATCAAACCAATAATCACCATCAGCAGTACTTCAACTTCCTTATATAACTCACCCCCAAAGCGTGATCAAGGCGGGCGAGACATTTTTTGTCATACAACTTTTTTTTTTGTGGTGATTTTTTTTTCATACAACTAAAAGATTTCTCACATAGCTTTGCATCAATAAAAACAACTAAGAAAATAAAATCTTCAGCTTGTTTCATTAGCAGACAGCTGGTAAGGAAGACGGTGTTCTGGAACCCCCTCCTCGGCACGTTTGTCTTCAAACCACTTAATAACTGTCCTCCGCGGAATGTTTGAAACATGCACAATATTACTAATCATTGTATTCTGCATTGTAATTCAAGGTAGACAGGTAAGGGTATTGAATTCACAAGTTATGAAATAAGTAGAATTGCAAAATTATTAAATCAACTACCAAGACACATGCTTGTCACTTTTAATGCTATAATAAGCAGCGATGGATGCATATAATGTTTATTAACTTTCAATAGAATATATGCACAGAGAGGCTTTGTCTAACAAAAATGGACAAGCAAAATAGTCTTGCATTATGCACAAGTGTCTTTTCCATCATTAGATTAAAAAGTCACATCATATTTCGTTTTAATTTAATAGTGACATTTATTGGTTCAATGGTGGAAATTAGCTTACGCATGATACAAGACTTGCCTCACTTGTACACCATAAAATTTGCCGCACAAAGAAGCATATAAGGTTATGGTTGACATCGTGGGAGGAGTTGATCTTAATTACATAATAACTGTAAATCGAATATTGACCAATTATGTACAGTTATATATATAATCAAGATTAAGAACTCTTATATCTCATGCTCTCAACCAATACTAAATATATCACATGTCCCCTATATGACATTTACCCCATTTAGTTTCAAGTCGTCCACTATATGACACTTAGCTTGAGGACCGAGAACGAGAGCAATTGATTAACATGTATTGCAAGTCTTGGATTTGTTGACTCAAAGTATAAGTGTAGTAGACTATCATGATATTAAGCATGAACACAACAAATAATCATGAAACACAGTGAAAAGCATACATGATGATACAACTAGGCATCTTAATTGTTTTGCATAAAACCAGAATACTAATAAAAGCATCATTTACTTTTAAGTTTCTCAAACACAACTTCTGATTTAAGAGGGAATTGCTGCCCGACTAGAAAAATGGAGTATATTAAATCAAAACAAGTAGTTAAATATGCTGATGAAGATTTTACTAGTTATGTATGGATGATTTAGCACCATAAAACTTGTGATATTGAAGTTTAACTTACAGTGGGCCGCTTTGATCTCATGTAAACTCTCTCCAGCGTGTCAAGTTGAGCCTTTTTCAATCTCTTTCGAGAAGACCAATTCTGTTGCATGTCATCAATAGGTAAGTTATACTTCTTTGGTCCAGATTCTGCATGAGCATGATCTGCACTTGTTTCTTTATAAAAAGAATCTCCAGGCGTAGTTTCAGGTGATACTGCTGATGGTTTAGGTTCATCAGGAATCGATAGGCTCAGCATCAGAAGACTCGGGGGAGGGTTACGAAGCAAATCAAGAACAAGAGCTCTATCAAGACAGAGCTCGGCAGCAAGAGCTTTTATCTGCAACAAATTGGAAAGATAAAACTGAGAAATGAGTGAAATGAGTCCGGAAGTTAACATTAGGGATTGAGCAGACAACTGGCACAAGTCATTCATGTTGCGTATGTTTAACAATACAAAAATCCCTCTTTCCTTCTCTCTTTATCACATGAACACATAACAACTACCTTCAAACTTGCACCCCTTGGAAGGAAAATCCATCTGAGATTCTTAATATAAACATTTAAAAAATACATCCAAGTTGAAGTTAAGGTGTTTGCAAATTAACGGAAGATTTTCTCCACTCTTTAATATATTAACTAGTATATTTGCCTTTAATCAGGACCCCGACCTGGTTGATCAATCAAGTTTACTTTGTCTTGTCCCTAAAGGAGTAGTGTAGTGGTTTGGATTGGAACACCAAAGAGGTTCTATGCAAGAGATCTAGGGTTTCAATCCTTCCTACTAGCATTTCCTGTTTTCCCTGACTAACTAACTAACTACCAACATTTGTCTGTTTAAAAAAATCAAGTTTACTTTTTCCTTCTCCTTATCGATGAATCAGGTCATAGGAAGCTTCATTCTATCAACTACGACAAAAGGCCAAGACAAGAAACCAAATCAGAATGTGTTTCATATTACTAACAGTATTTCGAATAAAAAGTTTAAGCAAATGGTTTACTATTTTCGACAAACATTTTTGTTTCTTAAACACATGTCTTGTATGGCATTACTCAAATGCAGATCATACAGGTATTTCAAGTAGGTAAGAAACAATAGCACTTAACCTCTTCGTACTATAACCAAGTAATCCTATTCCTATCATCTGATACACTTAGGCTCTGTTTGGATAGTTTAAAACTAACGGAGCAGAATGGAACGGAGCGGAATGGAACGGAGCGGAATGGAACGGAATAAAGATTCCATTCCACTGTTTGGATATTTTATGACGGAATTGAGTTAATTTCTCATTCCATTGTTTGGAAAATCAACAAAGCGGAATGAGTTATAATTTTTTTATTCCAATTTTACCCCTTATTTAAAAAACATCAATAGGTGGAATTTTGAACTCAATTCAATTAATATTTGGTTATTTTGACATGTTAGTAGCAACAATATACATGGTTTTTTTAAACGATTGCCTTCATTCATGAGTAATTAAAGTCAACACATGTTAATAACAACCATTTGAGAATATACTAACATGAGATTTATAAACAAGCCTAAATTGTTTTTTGGGAAGCTATTCATGTTGGGTGCATTCAGGAAACAATTTGAGTAACAAACATATATTGTTTTGACTGAAACCTTCAAAAATTACTGGGTGCATTCCGGATATAATTTTTTTTTTGAATGAAGCCAAAGTATTACCAATGAATAATATCATGTAGCAATACTGTGTTGCCTGCTCTATTGATATGGCTAAAACTAAACTCTCCAAAAATGACAAGGTTAATTACTGATGCCGTTAACTAAGCTACCAACACAAGCCCCAGGTAACTAATCATCTTCGTTTAGGATCCCAACCAGGTTTTTGCATTCAGGATATAATGAAACAACAGAATCAAGCACGCGTAATGAAAAAGAAAAGAAGAAGCAAAAGGGCCAAAACTGTAAATGTATTATTAATGTGTTCCATTCTATTGGATACACCCCAAATTGGGGGAATGGAAAATTGGATAAATGAGTGGTATCGGATGGAATGGGTTCCGTCACATTCCATTCCATTCCATTCTTTTTTTACAAAACCAAACAATGGAACATGGCTCCATCCCACTCCATTCCATTCTATTCCATCACTCTCCACTAACCTGGCTTTTTTTTTCAGATGATATTTTTTCTTTTTTTGGGATGGATTGAAGGTGTGGAAGAAGAATGGGTTGGAGATGAAGTTCTTCTTCCTTGTTTTTCCAACACCATTGTTCTTTTTTTCCATTCTTTTTTTGTTTTTTCCTTTTTATTTTCATTTTATTTTAATAAATGACGAGATTACTTTTTTATTTGTTTTAATTAAAAAATGGGTCTTGTTAGCTACTGTCCCTGGGGCACTAGTTAAGGTACTAAAAGTAGAAAGAAAAGTCAATTTTTGCATTAAAAAGAACACTTTTTTAACTTTCAAAATGTAGAATACACAATTTCAAATACAAATATTCTTTTTATAATTTCTTAACAAGTGCCCCGGGGGCACTTCTTAACATTTCCCTTCAAAAATTATCCACGTGCATCCCATTCACTTAAGTGAGGTGCCACGTGCGCGTTGTCTCGGTCAAAATTGGACTAGCGGGTCAAAAATGCAAAAGGGGTTATACTTCAAGGGTTGAGTTGTAATTGTTTTTTGTAAGAGGATCAAAATTGCAAGTTCGTGATACTGTCAAAACTATTGTTAAGCCATTTTAAAAAGAAAAATGCTCATGTGTGCGAAAACAAATTCGCGTATAACCCACAAATGATTTACAGAGCAAACACACCAATATTTCATACTCTCTTCTTGTCTTTTTTAAATTTGTTTGATCCAAGAGTGCCCAAGACTCTTTATAATTCCCCTGAAAAAAGTAGACTCCTTAAGATAGTTTGAAAGAGTTAATATTACCAAGTGATTATAGTCAAGGTTTTAAATAACGGTCGCGGTCAAGGTCGCGGGCACATATAGGATTTCGCGATTTCGGCTGTTACGGGTGTTACGATACGGATTGCGGTTGTCGCGGTGTAAATTAAACACAACACTGCACAACTATTAAATAATGATATTAACTTAAAGGCTAAATTACATTTTTGATCCCTTAACTATTTAGGTAGTATCGGTTTGGTCCCCTAACTAAAATTTGATTTATTTTGGTCCCTTAACTTCTCTCCGTTACACATTTTGGTTCTTTCCGTTAGTTTTAATTCAAAAACGTTAGGTTTTCTTCATCTTCTTCTCCTCTTTTTCATCTTCATATCATCTTCATCAACATTCAACAACCAGAATCCCAAAAAAATTTCATAAGAAAATAAAGAAAACCTAACGTTTTTAAATTAAAACTAACGGAAAAGACCAAAATATATAATGGAGAGAGGTTAAGGGACCAAAATAAATTAAATTTTAGGTAGGAGACCAAACTAATACTAATTAAATAGTTAAGAGACCAAAAACATAAAACACTTTATTTAAAAATTCATGCTCAATTCGTGCATGTATTCGTGGCAGCACTGCTGTTTTAAAAATAAAGTTTTAAAATTTGGTACGAAAACAAACAAAAAGACATGTTAATTACTAAATTGACGGGATTGAAAAAGAAAAAGAAAAAGAAAATGACGGAATTGAGGTGAGAGGCGGAGGAAGAGCAGCAGAGATCTAGTTAGTAATTAGTAATAAACATATTTCCTTCATTCACGCCGGACGCCGCCTTATATCATCATGTTCTCCACATCTCTCAGGTAATTAGTTTATCTCTCTCTCTCTCTCTCTCAATACTCCATGATTGATTAATCGTGTTTATTTTAGCAATAATAATATGCGATTAGCTAGCTAGCTAGGGTTTCCTGATATTGAATGGAATGGAAAAGCAAAGAAAGAACAAACCCCCCTTCATTCATTCATGGACTACTGCTATTTTTGGATGGAGCTTGTTACTCCAAATGTCAAATACATGCCCCATGGATTAGTTGCTATTTTCAGAAAATTTCGTTAATTAATAATGAACTCTATTGTCTCCTCTTTCATGCAATTTAACATTACTCAATATACAATTTCTCATTGTCAGAAATAGTTGGGGGCGGGCAGGCAGAGTCAGTGTTTCCAGAGATATTAGAAGCCACAGATTGAAGCTTCACTATTACCGTGCGCTCTCCACATAATTGGATTTTCCCAATACCCGCAGAGTTAGTTCCAGATAGTTTGAGTGAGGGCATGCTGGAATTTTGGAATTAACTGTTGGGAGGATATTGTTTCCTCAAACAACCAGAGCTGCTGTCTGTCATTCATTTCATTCTTGGGTAGGTAGGGGTGGCCGAGTGGGTATAAGCCAGGGTACATGTTTGATAGCCTGCCTATGTCAGTCACCAGATTTTTTTTTTTAAATAGACAAGGCTTAGACTTTTTTGTAGCCTATTTAGCTAAAAAAGTCAGACTACATGCCATAAACGAAGCCTTTCAGGCCAGATTTTGTACTTTGGATTAATTTACAAATTTGCTAACCTTTTTAGTAATTTAAACTTATTACTCTACATTAACTGTTTGCATGTTTAAGTGTATTATGATAAACTAGAAATGAAATGTACTATCATATAAAGTCAGATTTTCTAAAATGTCATGTTTAATATCAAAATGAAGTTTAACTTAATTGATCAATTAATTCGTTAGTCTGTTTAAACATATATTTAAAAATGTTCATAGGAAATTGGCCTTTAAATGTTTCAAAATGACCAGATTGCTTAATTGTACAAGTGTGGTACAAATAACTGGCTTCAAAATTGACTGTTATTGCTGAGGCAAATTGACTGTTATTTCTGGGGCAAATTGACTGTTATGTCTGAAGCACATTGTATAGTGTTTCTTTTAACCTTATTAAAGCAAATTCTAAACTTCTCTTCTCAAGCTGTCATAACTCAGTCTAAGAAGATATTCTTGAGTTCAAAAACCATAGGTGGTGTAGCGTTAGACCAAGGGATGGTAATGCAAAAACCATAGGTGGTGTAGTGTTAGACCAAGGGATAGTAATGCAAAGTGATTGCATGGACATCCATGTTATGTGTGTATGCTAGCTTGTGGTTTTTTTGGTTGAAGTATTTTTCTATAAACTATCAGTTATGTACAATACAAATTGTTACTACTTGAAAGAAAAGGGACTTCTTCATTCATGCATAGTGGAACCAAAAAACACAACTATGTCTTCCTTGACTCATCCATATGCTCTGGAGATGATGCATGAACATCAATTTCTATAGGAGAAGCTGTGACTCTTGTTTGACAAATGGGTTGTCTTGGAAATAGCCATATGGGACTTGTTTATCATATTTCTTCTGCACAAATTGTCTACGTTAAATTGTTCTCAACTTTTTTGTTTTGTTATTTATACTTAGCTAATATCTTACTTTTTGGGACAGCTGGAGATGGTTCAACAAGGTATAGATTCTAGATTTTATGAATATAACTTGGGCAATTCTAACATGGATTTGCCCAATGGCGATAAACAATTGGTTGTTTTGAAGAAGACATCATTGAAAGATCTGCAGAATGATAACAAAAACATGGTCCCAACCTCTGTTGGAAACTCTTCATTCTTAAAGGATAAGGATCCTGGTACTGATTCTAACAGAGCTACTGGCACCAAGAGACCCTCGTCTGACTACCCAGTGGTCCACCATCTCCAACAATCTCCAGGCAATAATGCTGCAAATGGACATCTTGTGTATGTCCGTAGAAAATCAGAAGGAGAAATGAGCAAAAGTACTGCTTTTGAAAATACTAGTATTAATGGTTGTTGTCCTCATTCAAGGCAACTTTATTGTGAAGAGGAGACTGCTCAACCAAAACCTCAGCTAAAGGAGCCAAAGGTTTCTTGTTTGCCAGCATTTGCACCTTTTTCTATGGCATCTTCAATAAGCACATCTGGAAAGCCTTCGATTCCTATTTCGCTTGGGAGGTCTGGCATGATGTTGACACCAGTTGAGTCCAATTATGTGGCAGCTTCTTCTGGACATACCATTGGAAATCCTAAGGTATTTAAAAATGTGCAATGGGAGGAGCAATATCAACACTTGCAGATGCTTTTAAGGAAATTGGACCAATCAGACCAAGCAGAATACATCCAAAGTATGTCTAGGAACAACACGATAATTCTCAAATGCTTTCTTACAAAGTTCTTGTTATTTTATTTGGTTAATTTCATCCTTTGGCAGTGCTTCACTCTTTGTCTTCGGTTGAACTTAGCAGACATGCTGTTGAGTTGGAGAAGAGATCAATTCAGCTTTCACTTGAGGAAGGTAATGGAATTGTTGTTTCACTTGTTTCCTTTGCGACTTAGAGATGACGCTTACTCATTAGGATGGAGAGTGCAGAGTTAGGCATTAACTCAAATCTTATGATTATGCACTATCAATCATGCTTGTGGTAGTTCAGTTAGTGTGAGCAAGTCTTTGAAATACCCTTTTATGCCTGACAGCCCATCTGCCTTTGTTTTATTCTGTTACATGTTTATGTTTTTCATTTTGGTATGTCTGTGTTTACTGAAACTGATTGCTTTATAGTTTATTCCACCTCCTCGTTTTGCTTCCGCCTATTTTTTATGCTTTAGACTTATGGGAGAGAACTCTCAGAACTCTGAGACTTTTAACAGATTCAACTTTTTGTTGTTGTCTATTAGTAGCATTTCAACTTTTTGTTGTTGTCTATTAGTAGCATTTTTGCTATGTCTACAAGATGGCCTGTTGTTTAAATGATATGCACTGTCAGCATCCCGACATCACTTCATATATCCATAAAAATACTTTCTTCCGCGACTGATTGTGTTTTAGTTTTAGCAAATGGCATATATTTTGAGACAACTGGAAGCTGATGATTTTTTTTCCCCTCACTTATTAACTCATCAATGACAGCAAAAGAATTACAACGTGTTGCTGTTTTAAATGTATTGGGAAAATCAGCGAAGAACTTCAAGGCACCAGCGGATCATGGCGAGTATTCAGACAAGTTAAAGACATCGTCATGAACTTTCACCCATTCTGCTGCAGTGAATTTCGTCAGATGATGGAAAGTATCAGATTGTTTACTGTGTGTAGTCATAGTGTAGCTGATTGTTTTTAATCTCGTGGTTATCCTGTTGACTAAGAAAGTATCTTGCATCTCTTCGTTATTGTCATGAGAGTATAAAAAGGGGGATCGTTTGTACAATTTGTTACTCATGTTTCCAAGTCATCAGATTTTACATTCTATATCAGTTTACACGGAGGTTTTGTGAGCCTTTACCGCTGTGGCCAGCATGATTTGGATATCCGTCTTAATTGAACACATGTTCAGCAATCAATCTACAACTACTGAAAATGAAATACAATGTATCTTTGAGTTTGACACTTCTTTTCTATTACTCCTTTAATTTCCGGAGTTAGGATTCTCTCCAAAATGGAGGTGTCCATTAATATAGTTTTATACTCCCTTCGATTGTTATTACAAGAAAATTAAAATTAAAATAGAAATTGGTATTATTTATAAGAAAATGTCACAACTATGGATATTGCATAATATATGTAGGGGTCGGGGTTCGAACCCTAAACTTCTCATTTATATTCCATAAAAAGTAAAATTCTAGCTACAAGACTACTCGACAAAAAAACATGTGATAAGTTCAACACATGTTTACAGGGATGCAAACATTCCTTGTTTTTCTATGCGGATGAAAAACAAAATTTGATAATTTTATAGCAACAAAAAGCTTATTTAACCCTTTATAAACAAACAAAATTTGGAGGCTCGAGATACGTGTGTGCGTGCGTGGTGGGGAGGTAGGGCGGCCTTGTCTTTTTCTCAAACCCAAATCGTGTCCAACCCGACCCATATATGAATCTCTTGTCGACGTGGCTGCTACGATGTTGACTTGTGCATAAAAATGTTTAGGAGACATTTTTTTTTTAAAATGAGGTAACAAATCTATACCAACCAGTTATATTTTTTAAATCGTTCTTATTAAAAAATATGCAGGTAAATTTTAGTAAATGTAAGTCAAATATGAGTTGTTTGTACGGATTAAAAAAAATAATTTAGACATTAAATAATTTGAAGATTAATTTTAAGAGATTTTATAAGAAAAGATAAAAGAAGAACTAAAATTGTGTTTGTTTATCGAAACAAAAACCATTTCTTAAAAAATATCAAAATTGTCAAATAAAAGACAAAAAATGATATAACTTGAATGATATGTCAAGTAATATTTTTTTTTGAGGCATGTCAAATAATTAAAATTTGGTAAGATTGTATTCTGGGTAGTGATTAATTTTCATAATAGAAGATTAATTTTTTAAAATAACTTACTTAGTTTGTGTGTTCAAAAATATATAAAAGAGATTTTTTGATCAATTCTTTTCTCTCTCCTCGAATAAATCTTTTTTGTTACAGAAGAAACATAATAGTAAAAAAAAACTCAAAGACGTCAAATGATTAGAATATTAAATGATTGTGTTTTTGTTAAAAATTAAGTAATTAGATAATAAATTATTAGTTTTTATTCTAGTTGAAATATTTTAATTTGTTTTAATTGAAAGTTTTTCAAGAGAAAAATAATAGGGGAAAGTTGAGATAAAAGACATAAAAATATATAATTTTAACGACGTATTAAATAATTTGAATGTGGTAAGATTATATTTTTGCAGCTATTAAGTTTTATAATATGTCCTGGTGAACATTGACAAAGAAATAATGCATTGTTATAAACATTGACAAAGAAATAATGCATTGTTTTTTAATTTTTAATTTTGGTCAAGAAATTTTTTATTTTTTACTTTTGAAAGAGACCAATGTGGAATTTCCATGTATCAGTCTCGATTTTTTTGAAAGGATATCAGTCTCACTTTTTTTAGTCTAATTACTATTAGCTATTGTTTTTTTCCACGAATTCATGTAATTTTGTGTTCTTTCTATCACATTATTTGTTTGATCAAGGACTTGTTTGTTACGGATTAAAATAAAAGTGATTTTGCTATAAAATTTTTATAAAAAATCAAAATCTATTTTCATTCGTTTACCCTAGTAAAAATCATTTTTTTTTTAAAATAATTTAGTTTGTTTGGATACAGTTTTATAAAAGCGATTTTTTGTTATAAAATCAGTTTAATCTTTTGATCCATATTTTCTCTCTCCTCTAAAAAAATCTATTTTTTAAAAAACTGCTTTTAACTTCTCATTTGAAGTTGTTTTTAGATTTTTTTTGTATATTCTTTTTTTTTTTAAGCCGTAACAAACAGATGTTACTCTCAAAAATGATTATTTAAAAGAAAATGAATTTTTATTTTTAGATTTTTTTTTTCTTCTTAAAAAACTATAATAAACAGCCTTCAGATTTAAATAATAAGAAGTTGAATTTTATCCTTGAAAAAAGTTGAATTTTAATAAGAAAAAGAAAAAAAGGAGGGCGTTGTTAATTAAAGAGTAGAGAGACGACTGAGCGAGTTTTTGGGAAATGGCGAAATTTTGGTGTGATTTTCGGTTTCTTCTCTTTGTTGCAGCCTTGGTGTTCATCTACATCCAGGTGCCTCTATCTCCTTCATTCGGTTTCGTATATATAACCCTAATTCATTCGTTTCGTTTCTTGTAACTTAACATCTCCTTCGTTTCCTTCAGATGAGACTTTTCGCAACACAATCACAATATGCTGATCGCCTCGCTGTTGCTGTCTGTAATTCAACTCTCCCATTTTTCATATTTTCATTCCATATTTGCTTTTTATAATCAATCATCAAAATCAAAATATGTTGTTTCACAGATTGAAGCTGAAAATCACTGTACATCTCAAATCCGATCACTCATTGATCAGATTAGCTTGCAACAAGGACGTATTCTCGACTTACAACAAGAAAAGAACCGTCTAGAGCAAGAATGTAACCAAATCAAGTCTCTTGTTCAAGATCTTGAAAGTATGTTATCATCTCTGCACTCTGTATAGTATATTCTTAGTGTGCAGCAGCTTGACCTGATTCATAAATAAATAAACAACCAAACATTTCAGGAAAAGATGTACGAAGGCTGATTGATAAAGTTCAGGTTGAGCTCTGAGTTGCCTGTTTGCTTGCTGAATCTTCTATTCTATGACTTTATTGTGTGTTTTGATTCTCCATCCTTAACTTTTTAGGTTCCAGTCGCAGCTGTTGTCATCATGGCATGTAATCGTGCTGATTACCTGGAGAGGACTATCAATTCTGTATTGAAGTATGTTTCATTACAACCTATTTTCTTTACTCCTTTTAATACATTCTTATGCAACAATTTATTTCTATTTTTCAGATATCAAAGGCCCATTTCTTCAAGATTTCCTTTATTTGTATCGCAGGTATTTTTTTATCTATACACTTCTAGGTGGGCAGTTCTTAGGAATTTATGGTCTCTCATTCAAATGATTTCCAAATGCAAATACAAATACAACACACACAGCTGATTGTAATCTCTTTTATTATACAGGATGGATCAAATTCAGACGTCAAAAGTAAGGCTTTGAGCTACGATGAGCTATCTCATATGCAGGTATATACATTCCATGAATGTGCGGAACTTAGATTATTTGTATTCACCTTACTTTCATCCTTACCTCACAATCCTCGGCCAACTTTACCGGCACAAATTTTTTGTTGAAAGTTTGATAATTAAACAGTGGAGTAGTGCAGAGGATGCTTAATTAAACGTGCTCGAGGAGGACTTGTTGTTCAGTCGTAGCCTCGTAGTCCCTCAAGTGAGATTGATAGATACAAAATTAAATAGGCATTTTGTATTTATGCTTTTAGAGCCTCGTTGCCTTAGCAAGGAGTAGTGCTTCTTCTTCAGCCATGTAAAATGGCTTGAATTTGCTGCCATCATATTCCTTATAAAGCCCTTCAGGAATAACATCTAAAGCTCTCAAGGTGAAACATGTTTTACAATAGAAAATAGCAAATCAACCAATGTTTTTACACGACGAATGAACTTTAAAATTGACAGTTTCTCCTAGCTTGTATTGCATTTATGATGGGAAGGTGTTTGCCTTAGGGTGAGTTTGAGCATCGACATAATTGTGGATTTTGGCCATATCTCTAGCTGATGTAGGGT
>Ga0099826_10000800_pt1 | contig 16800 bp, 10 predicted proteins | sample Mtrugardesep15_FD_76830 | JGI IMG/M metagenome (GOLD analysis project Ga0099826, IMG submission 76830) | Root nodule microbial communities of legume samples collected from California, USA - M. trunc garden sep15 | ecosystem: Host-associated > Plants > Roots > Nodule | place: USA: California... | reverse complement strand
TGTCAAAAATTGGTTGTTCAAATATCATTTTCTTAATGAGTCCATTGAAAATATAAAAATTATTTTTCAAAACATTCATGATTCATGATTTAAAAATCTATGTAATAAGTAAGAAGACAATCAAAATAAAAAGTCATTAAGTTGACCAATTGACAAACTAAAACTCGTTTGGCAATGGCTCAATCAAGTGTTCATTAATGGTTGTTATTGACTCAGATCATTCCACAATTGTGGTACATTTGGTGGCTAGGAGACACCCTCTTCACCGTTATGCTTCGCTCATCATGAAGAAGAATAGACCATTCCATAGTAGGCGCTACCTCGTATGCCTCTTTGAAGATTTGACATAATTGTCCTCCTTAACTCAACCATGTTTTGATAATTGACGCATTAGGTGGTGCTCATCCTCAAGCTTAGATTGTTTTCTACTTTGTTTCTTTTCCATTCATTTGTAATTAAAACATAAATTATTAGAAACATAGGCTAAAGTCGTGAACCAAAGTGATTAAATTAGATAACTTTCTTCTTTCTACTATATCGGCTATATATAGGAAGAAAAAAAAAAATGGGTTGTGGTTTATGAATACAAAAGTATTTGATTTCATTTTGGGTTTTATGTTGTGTCTTTTCTTTATAAGAACTTTGATCACTCTACTTTGTGATTCTTTGCTCACTATGAGCAATTTGATTTTTTTTTTGTTACAAAAATTTTAGGGTGAGGGGATGGTGCCCCAGTCTAAGGCAGGGAAGACCTTCGGGTTCAAAGAGCATTTACAAAGGTAATTACATTTACCTCCCTCCAAAAGCACTAGCGGGGCTCGAACCCGGGTTCTCTTGGATTCAAGACCTGTCTTTTTACCACTAAACCAAGCCTTTGGAGTTCTATGAGCACTTTGATTGTGCCCATTGATTTTACTTCATTCAAGAATTAATATAATTTATTTGTTTGTTGAAAAATGTTAACAACGCCTTTTTCTTTAAATTTGTCTAACACTCACTTTTTTATATAGTGAAATTTATGTGATTTCTACCATTTTATGTATAACTTATTTTCAAAATATGAGCTTCATAATTGTTTTGTTCAATAAAAGACTAAAGGTTAAAGATACTTTTGTAAAATGAATCTTCGTAGCACTCCTTTTGTTTAATTTTTTAAAACTTGTGTATTGTATGCACTAATGTCTCTTATATTTTAGATAAAAAAAATTATTAAATGCATTTGAAATATATCTTAAATAAATAATCATTATCATCTCAGATATGTGTGAAATATTTCTAAACGAAATATAGTGTTATTCTGTGAGAAATTTGTCCTGAATGATATCCAAACTATGTCCAAATTTTGTTTGAAATAAATTTCAAATTCATCATAAATTTGTTTGAAATATAATTTAAATCAGTTTGAAATTCAATTGAAAAGATCATTTCAAAATAACTAAAATATTGATGTGTGTTTGTCAGGAACTCGTCTAAAATATGTTCGAAAGAAGTTGGGATGGAATTTGAGATTAGTGTATTCAATTTGCATCGAGAATTTTGCGAACGATAGATGTTCGCCTAAAATATATGTTTCGTCCGAAGTTTTTCCCTTAACGGGGTTGATCTAACGGTCTAACCTATTTTTCCATTTCTAGCATCAAACACTAGATATGAGCACATCTTTATGCCAAGATTCAAAGCATGAGTCATCATATTGTGAAAGTCTAACACCTTTTGTTACATTCAACTCTCGTTGGTTAGTGTGTGTGTGATGTTCTAATGTAAATGTTAATTGTTCATATTGACCAAGAAGTTGTGTGATGAATAATTCTTTTATCTCCTTATTGTGTACAAAATAAGGGGTCAGTTTGAGAGTTAAGATAAATAATTCAGAGATTGATTTAATGGTGAATGACATAATTAGGATGCCAACTTGATTTTTAATGAATAATTCATGTATGAATTTGACAATGTAATAATTTATAATGACTTTCATTAAAAAAAAATCAAAATTTTCCATCAATTGCATCCATGAATAAATTAATCCGGAAAAACATAGCTCGATTTTTGATGCACCGATTTTTAGAATAAAAAAACAGACTAAATGGCAATGTATCAATCTAATGCACGCTCACATGCGAGTCAGGAACCAGAACACAAGAAAATGCAGCAGTTGCATGTGGATTGTCTTTGTTCTTATGTGTCTTATAAAATTAAATTAAATTAAACAAAGCCACATAGAGGCGAGCAAGGTCCAATAAAGACAAAACAACATCTTTGGGATTGTCCAAATTAGATTATTTTTTGTAACATTCATTCAAGATTCACTTTTACCTTTAACCTACTATTGGACTTACTAACTGTCGTGGCTAAAAAATTCTAACCAGAAAACAAAAAAATAAAATCTTACCAAACCAAACTATACAGCATGTGACATCAAAGGTATCTTAACAAACTCCCATGTGTATATATCAAATCAATCTTAACAAACTTAAACGGTTGAATAATTGTTTAGGAAGTTATAGTTAGTTTATCAAAGGTATCTTAATGATTTTAAAAACTTATAAAATATATCAAGTGCATGCATGTGAAATTGGGGATCAATGGATTCCCTCGTATTCAAGTTTGGTTATTTGGAATCTCAACCTCTAATATAATGTTGAATGAAAGAGAGTTTCTTTAAAAATAAAGATAGATCGATTAATTGGTGGAGATTAAAGACATGATCCTTTCATATATTTTTTCAACATAATGAGGTCATACTTTTGTTTTTTAACACTACCCTATATTTATGTTATACTGACATTCGACAACGACTATTTTTAGCTAAAGAACGATGAGAAATGATATTTATATAACTATTATTAGAACAACTATGGTGACAATCTGTTTTCTCTCTTCTTTTGAAAGAAAAACAATAGAGAGAGAATGAGAGTAAGAGCACAATGCGAGTGTATGAGAAAATTATCTTAAAATGGTTATACAAATATAATTTATCTAATTAAAAACAATTATTCTTGAAAAATGATATTTATACAATCATTTTAAGGCAAAGTAGTAGAGTCTCTTACCATACTCATATCAACCACATGTTGGTAGGGAGGTCAAGGGGACGAGGATTATTCTCCCGCTCCTCTTCATGCAAAGTGCTCCCTACCCCATCTTTGTTCCCTATCTCCGAAAGTTTTTCCCGCACGTGGGTATTGTCCAAGTCAGGACTCTATCAACATAAAAAAAGACTCCAAAAACTTTTGAGAGAACTTTCTCCCCCGTCCCCGTCTTCACGAGGGGAAATTTCTCATCCATAAATTTTCAAATGAGATAATTTTCGTCGAAACTCCACTTAAAAGATATAAACTGACATCCCTAATATTAATTGACACATGTGAAGTTTGAGATATAATCTTACTTATTGAATATTTAGAAAATAATAATAATACTTTACCATGAGAAAAGTCTAAAGGCACAGTAAGTAAGATATGGATTTGTTAATCAAGAAAAAGAAAAATAAAGATAAGATTTGTTTAGCTTATTGTAATATAAAACGGTCAGAGATGTAACCTAAGTAAGGGATAATATAAAATAAAAACAAGATGAACGTAATCTAAGGAAGTAGGGTAGGGTCTATGCAACAACAGGGAACGATGGCCTTTCATTTTCAACAATTTTGAGGGCAATAAGTTGGCAATAGCATCAGCAACAAAAGGCCAATAGCCGCATGGTCTTGTGCTTAAATTGTGTCTCTTTCTTTTCAGATAATTTCTAATTAGGTTTGCCATGTGTTGCTTTATACACTCTTTATCTTATTTGTCTTGTGTGAATCAATGACTCTAATATGGAACGACATTGCCTTTTTATCTTTGATTTGATATTGCTTTTATAGAACCAAAGCAACCAATTAAAGGTCTTGGTTCAAATAAGTGGGAAGGAATCTGATACATACCCTAAAATGGTTTCAAAATTTCCTTTCATGTTTCCATATATGCTACGTGTAGTCTAAATATATAATATTGAGATAGAAAGAATTTTTTTGAATTAATTATATCAAAACTGTGTATTAAAATAAATTATATACAACTTTTGTGGACATAAAATAGTCAAAGTAAATACAAGGAATATCAAGAATACTCGTGTCCAAAAAACACTAAAAAGATAAATAAGAAGAAAAAAAATAGATAAACAATAGATACACCCAACAACATTGACTCGTCTAATAACTACGACAATCTCCACAGGGACCAACCGGCACAAGCCAACATGATCCAATGACATTCCACAAATAAATCTCTATCTGTTGGCACAAGTTCCACCTCCCACTTGTAGTAGGAGGAAGAACACCAAGAGTTCTTACCAAAAACCATTTCTAAGAAGATAATTTTCCTGAGATCCACCAATGGCTCTCTTGAGGTTAACTTCCTAAGTGAAGATTATATTTCAGATGGACCACACAACATCATGCAAAATTAAAGCCAAACCTAGCTCTTCGACCGACCCATAGTCCTTAGATAAAGACAATGATGCCTTCTACATCCAACAGGGAAACAAACTCTCACCCTAACCACCTAAAGATATTACACCGCACAGGGAGAACGAGCACACATGTAACAAACATGTAAGTAGATGACTCCAACACAGCCCCACATATGCATTTTAGAGTTGAGCTCACATCTTAATTTACCCATACATTTAATAATATGTTGTCACGTTGGTTAATTAAGATGAAAACTCATGGGTTATAATATTCATTAATTGAAATAGCGATATATTGCAAGATACATGTGTAAAATAATTATACAATAATAGAGTGAGTATACTAATTAAACTCTCAGCACTTTACATTGTTCGAATGTTCAAAAAATCAATAGGTATGCATGCACATTTGTAGAGAAGCCACCTTCCCTAAATAAAAAATCAACATATAAATTTAATAGAAAAATTCTTTGGAAAATTGCATTTTTTAAATATTTTTCTCAAAGCACACCCCTTTTTATTTTTATTTTTTTATACCACTTATATTTCCATCCCAGAAAAATAAATAAACTTAAATTAAGTAACAAGAACAAAATTAATTAAAGTCGAGTTTTTTTTTTGTTTTACATAACTATTGTTGAGCTTAAAAGTATAATCAACAAAATGTATACATTATGAACACACTAATACAATAAAGTTTATTGGTATGACATTCAATACATCTTCGGAAAATTCAGTACACCAAGAATTGAACAAGTTTTTAACCTTAGTCAATGAAAACCAAACATACCGATCAACCAGCTTAGATACACGTACTAAGTACGTGGCATATTCGTTATAATCTCCCTTTCACTATTTTGGTTAAAATCTCCCTTTCACTATATATAAGTGTAAATAATCCACATGTAGTTTTTTTTATTATTTAATGAATTTTTTTTTCTTGTTTTAATATATCTATTCGTATAATTGTTTTTTCTTTAACAGGGTATTCTTTATACAAATGTGGAGATTGATCTCTTAAAATAAACATGGTTATAATGAGTGATAGAACTCTCTTAATATTTAACAATGTTACATTATCAAGCTCATACCATTAATGAAATATATTTTTGTAAAATATACTTATTAGTATTATTTTCATTCTAAAATATGTCATATTAACGTGGTAAAAAACTTAGTTAAATTTTTAATTAAAAAAGATAAATTTGTCATCCGATTCTCTTCAAATCACTCATAAATCATAATCACTAATATTGTGACATTACATGGAGGTGCGCATCTCTTAATTTTAACTTTTCCATAAAGAAAGTCAAATATTTTTTATGATTTGATGATTACTATTGATTGCATTGTAAAATATAATGACACAACAATGTATATTATATAAAGATAAATTAAACCCTCAAAATAGACGTTACACAAAAAGATTGGTTTTTATTTTTATTTTTTATAAGCCCTTATATAAATTAAACCCTTGTTGATTGACATTGTAAAAGAAAATACATTTGTACACCAAAAACTTCAATAGAGGATCACTGCTCTTACAAAATGTCATTCATTCATGGTTTCACATAATTTTTTACTTTTATCGTAATCTAAATATGTTAGCAAGTTCTAAAATCATTTGTTGATTTTACAAATGTATTCCTTTCTTTAGATGAATGTAATAATTTGGGGAGAGAATCATAACTATTAGAGATATATTATGAAAATTTTCAATATTCATTTAACAAGTTATCATCGTCTACCAACATTATATTGACTTAAGTGAAATTAGATTTGAATTTCTTAAACGAAACATCGAATAAAATTATATTAATGAGAAAAGACTCCTCTAACAATGTTTAGCCAAATTGTCTAATGAAGATTAATCATCAACAAAATCATTAATATTTCACACCAATAAAGTTGAAGAAAGAGTTGATATAGGCTATCAAACACTTTTTTGTACACAACAACCATGAATACAACCTTTAAACAATACATTGATATTGATATTTGTTGCTTCAACTAAAGAAAACCATTCTTTATTTTGTTTAATTTCATTGACCTAATCCAATACTTCCTTTTTTGACCGTAAACCTAATCCAAAACTAACCTTAAAAGGACCATTTCAAAAAATTAATATAAAAGGAAGAACCAACCATATAAGGTGGAAGGAATTTTTAAGTCCAACATATAACTATATATTATATCCAAAAACATTTGGATAAAAATTGTAAGAGATCTCTTTCAATTTCAGTAAAAAAATTTAGTTCAAATTCAACTATAACAATATAACAATATTAAATCTTCTGAGAGAGAGTTTTGTCAATCATTATATTCTTAATTGACTTAATAAATGATTAGTTTCTGCAATTACGCGCAAATATGTTTTTTTTTAACTTGATAACTAGTTTAACAATTGACTAAGAATAACGAACGAATCTTATCGTTAACTAATGAAATTACCTATTAAAACCAGATAAAAACCTGATCCAATATTTAAGATCTAGAGAGAAGCACAATCGTATGTCTTAAATCTTCACTAGAACAACTCGGAGTTAATTGTATATTAAGTGATATAATTTATAAATATTATTATTTATATTTATATTTATTTTTAATTTAGGAGTGATGAATTTTGGTCCTTTTTAAAGTTGAAAGGTGAGGCCACATCTTCCATGTTCACCAGCCGCCTGTAAGAACAACAGCAACAACAAGAAGAAGAAGAGAAGAGAAAAGGGTGCATTTTTCACCCTTTTCCTTAACCATAACCCTCTTCATTTTCCTTCTCTTACAAACAATCACAATCCCAATTCAAAACCCTTCAAAACCATTCATTTTTTGTTTGATTTGAGCCATTATAGTGATTAATACATTTGTTGAAAATTTTATCTATAAAGAGAGAAACCCTTTTGGAAATAGAGAGAGAAAAAAGCAAGAACCATTGTAAACACCGTCATTGTGAACAAGGTTGTTGAAAGTTTCTTCCTTTTTCTATTTTTTGTTATTTTCCTATTTTCATATGTTTTTTTCCTCTTATGATATCTATGTTAATGTCTCTTGTCACTGCCACTATATATCTATCTTATCCGAATCATATTACTTTGTGTTTTCATTTTGCATTGTGTTTTGTTTTTTTTTGTACTGTTGTTGTCATCATTCTTAGTTTTATCAGAGCAACAAAAAAGGGTTTGTACTGTTTTTTCAGTATAAGTACCTAAGTGTATATTGACAATATATCTGCCTGTTTTTATAGTCATAGGTTGTGTTGTTGTTTTGTTTTAGTACTGATTTTTGGTGTTTGTTGTGGATTTCTGCATTTTGTTTGGGACAAGTACAGTATCCAACTTAGGAGGGAGGAAAAATGAAGTATGTTTTGGTGACTGGTGGTGTTGTGAGTGGACTTGGGAAAGGAGTCACTGCTAGCAGTATTGGACTTCTTCTTCAAGCATGTGGTCTTCGAGTTACTTCTATCAAGATTGGTATTTTTCTTAATTGGATTTGACTCTTACAGCCTTTAGTAATAGAAAAAGAACAAATATATACACTGATATGTCCATATATACATGGTTTTAATTGCGGTTACGTTGTGAACCTGTGTATTGTGGTAAAATGCAGCCGATGCGGTTGTGATGTCATTGCAAAAATCTCAAAATCTTTTATGTTGCTGTTGCAATTGGCTGCAGACCGCAATATAAAACATGTGCATATAAATCACATAGAAACACACATCTCATATCTGTGTAGAATTTGTACTTATGTATATGTATGTATCTATGAAATCATCATTTAATTGATTGGCTAAATGGATGGATAACCATCACATGGTTATGCGAGGTTTCATTTGATTGGAACTCTAGAACAAAAAGGGATTTTTCTTTGTTTGATATAAAATTGGATTTTTTTTTACGCATAAAATTGGATTATTGAGCTGAAGTATTTTTCTCTTTGATGCTTTCTTTTCTGGTTTTGAGGATTCTTTATCCTCTTTCTGTATGTTCCTATCACCTTGATGTTTATTTTATTTTATTTTGAGATGAAAAAGAGCAGTTCCAATTTTGTGCTCTCAGAATTTCTCTTCCATCTTATTTTGAGATTAAAAAAAAAAGAGCTGAAGTATTTTTTTGTTTGATGTTTTCTTCTCTGGTTCTGAGGATGCTTTATCCTCTTTCTGCATGTTCCTATCTCCTTAATATATTTTTTCTTTTATTTGAGGTAAAAAAAGCAGTTCCAATTTTGTGCTCACTTCTCAGTATTTCTCTTCCATTCTATAAGAAAGCAAAATGTGATCTTTCTATTTTATTATTTTATATAATAATATGAAAGTACCTATGTCTTTTTAATTTTGTTTAAATATATTTATCATTTGTAGATCCCTACTTGAACACTGATGCGGGGACAATGTCTCCTTTTGAACATGGAGAAGTGTATGTCCTAGATGATGGTGGCGAGGTAAAAAGATATATATATTTTTTTTATCCTAAGGATGCAAATTACTAGTTTATTGTTTGGATTTTGGTGCCTAATTGATATTTATAATGACATGCCATTAACCATTTTCTGAATATACTTGTGTTGTTTTTTACCACTTGTTCACTCTTTTCAAATTTTGTCATTTTACATCGAAGTGCAGACAAATTTATCTTTTGTTTGTTCACTTAGGTGGTTTGACTCTAATTTTTAGTTTGAAATTTTTATTCTTTCTTTTATGTGTTGAAGGTTGACCTTGATCTTGGAAACTATGAACGTTTCTTGGACATCAAATTGACCCGCGACAATAACATCACTACTGGAAAAATTTATCAGGTCAACAAATGAACACCCTTTATATGTATTTATATTTGTTTTTGAGTAGCCATGCCTAACTTATTGTTGGACTTTTATTTGAATGTCTTTTAGTCTGTTATTGAGAAGGAGAGAAGAGGAGATTATCTTGGAAAGACTGTTCAGGTCTGTTTAATCATTTTGATTTTTCTTCTTTGATGCTATTTTTAATTTTTTTTTTGGTGCCGTGGTTTTCATTTTGTCTTTTCTTTATTTTTAGGTTGTTCCACACATAACAGATGCCATCCAAGAGTGGATAGAGCGTGTAGCAAGGATTCCGGTTGATGGTAAAGAAGGGCCTGCTGATGTTTGTGTCATCGAATTGGGTGGAACTATAGGTAAGTTAATATTCTTGCAAAAATCTATTTTATCAATATAGAATTTGAACTTGATTTGCAGTACTATTATAATTCCATTATCCATTAAATTTTTCTATATTTTAAAGAAATTAAAAATGGTTTCTATTTGGTAAATAGTGAGAGGAAATAGTAATATAGTATTTAAAACGGTTTATTTAATTAAAATGATCAAAATGATTTTTCTTTGATGCAGGGGATATTGAGTCTATGCCTTTTATTGAAGCACTTGGCCAATTTTCTTACCGCGTAGGTAATGTTTGTCACACCGAAAATCTCTTTCTAATTTACATAAGCTAATTTAGTTTTTGGTGTACTTGAGTGAATGAAACTATTTAATTTTTTTTTTTTCAAAAAATATTTTGTAGGCCCTGGAAACTTTTGTTTGGTTCATGTCAGCCTTGTTCCTATTCTCAACGTTGTTGGCGAACAGGTATGTTGTAAAATATGTCATCAGTTTGCAATATTATTCTAATTAGAAATGATTGCGAACTAAAATTGCTTCAAGTAATGCCAAGATAAACTTAGTGGAGTTTTGTTGTTGCATCTATACAAGTGGTATTATTGGACACTTACATGAAGTTTTAATCTGCAGAAAACAAAGCCAACTCAGCACAGTGTTCGTCAACTCAGAGGATTAGGTTTATTCCCCAATCTTCTTGCTTGTCGCTGTTCAAAGGTATGTCCCTTGTCCTTATTTCTCTTTTTATTGTTCTGCCGGTTCCGTGTGTTGACAATTAAAGAATCTATATTTCACCTGTCTTTTTCACTAGGAACTTGACGACAACGCTAAGGCAAAACTTGCTCAATTTTGTCATGTGCCGGTAATATGACATTAATGTCTTCGTCTTTGACACCGCTTATCAGTAACAGCCGTATAATGATACTAATAATCTTAAAACACACTTTTGTATCTGCAGTTATCAAACGTACTTACTCTCCATGATGTTCCAAATATTTGGCACATTCCTTTGCTATTGAAAGTAAGCAATTCTATTGTCTTTTGAAACTCCTTTCTATGACTGGAGGAACTATATTTATGAAGTGTAATTTGTTTATTTAAGGCTTTTCCTGGAAACACTTGAATTGCATGTTTTTCATTGAGTGGTTTAATTTGTGTAAGATTCTGATTTTCTTTTCTTTTGGATTTATTTTCTGTCCCAAATAGGACCAGAAGGCGCATGAGTCGATCCTGAAAGCATTAAACCTGCCAGGGTTCGTTTGACGAAACTCTTTATTTTTTGTATTGGTTTATAACTCCCTCCCGTGATTATTAATATCATACGATACATGCGAGCCATATCTCGATGCGAATTTCTATTGTGTATCTATTTCGGACATGAATCTCAATCTTCTAATTCATTCTAATTCTATCAATCACTACCTAAACTTTGTGTAACCAACCACTTTTTTCTTGTCAACTTTGTATAGATTGCCACTTTTTCATTTGAGTTATAACTCGAATCTTGATTGAATTATCTTACGATTCAAGATTTAAAAAATAGATCTTCTGATTCATGAGTTGAATCTCGATTTGGTAGCCATGCTCTCCCTCCCTGTTGCCATAAAAAATCCTTATACATTGCGGTTTGATGTTCTGAAAATGTATTGTTAGTTATATTATATCAGTTAACTTAAGTTTCTTTCATTGAACTAATGGCATTTTTATTGCAGTGTTGCTACAAAGCCTAATTTGAAGGAGTGGACTGTTAGGACAAAGAATTATGACAAGTGTCATGAAACTGTAAGTCTGAAACATATCATCTAAAGATTAAAAAAATCAACATATGAATGGATATATCGAGTTTTCCAAATATCCACAAGTGTTGAGCTCACAACTATTCTGTGCCTCACAGGTTAGAATTGCTATGGTGGGAAAATACACTGGCCTTTCAGATGCATATGTTTCTGTTCTTAAGGTAATTTCTTCCGAAACTAGTGGTCCATAATAATTTGCATTCACTTTATGCATTCTCTACAACTTTCTTCTCTAGTACCTAATGTTGTTAAAAAGAGTTGGAAGCAAACTTATTAAGCTAATATTATGTTATTCATATAGGCACTTCTGCATGCTTCTGTTGCTCACAACCATAAACTTATTGTGGACTGGGTTCCAGCCGGGGATCTTGAAGATGTTACCTATGGCGAGGTGATTACTATGTTTCAGTTGTACAAAAATGTTAATTAGTTTCTTGGTTTTCATTACGTTAACCATCTGATGATTTATGTAACTGCAGGATCCGAATGCTTATAGAGCTGCTTGGAGTCTTTTGAAGGTTTGCTACTATTTAAACTGAATATGTTTTCTTCAACTTTTCTAATCTAATGCTATTGCTTTATTTAAATAACTGCATCTAAGTGAAATTATTAACCGGTATATGTACTCTGCTGCAGGGTGCTAATGGAGTTCTAGTTCCAGGTGGTTTTGGTGACAGAGGAGTGCAAGGGAAAATTCTTGCTGCTAAGTATGCTCGAGAACATAATGTTCCATATCTCGGCATTTGCTTGGGAATGCAAATTGCTGTTATTGAGTTTGCGCGATCTGTTCTCGGTCTGCATGACGCTACTAGTACAGAATTCGATCCTGAAACCAAGACCCCATGTGTCATATTTATGCCAGAAGTATATTCTCTTATACTCCTGCACCAGTTGATAATATTGTTCCTCTTTGAACCTTGTTAAACTTGTACGTGTTTCATTAATAGGGTTCAAAGACACATATGGGCGGAACTATGCGTCTTGGTTCAAGGACAACTTACTTCCAAGTTGCGGACTGCAAATCTGCAAAATTGTAAGAATTAAGAACTCAAGCTTATTTACACACGTATAGGTTTTCCGTCACCTTGTTAATTAAGGGCCTGATTGGATTGAATTAGTCCATTGACATAAGCAATTATGAGATTGTTTGGGGGAGCTTATATAAACAATTTGCAACACTTCCTTAAGATTTTTTTTCCCATAAGCTTTCTAGGATAGCTTGTAAAAAATAGTATGATTTTATTATATCTTTTGTTATAGAAATAGTTTATACATAAGCGCTTAGTTGTTTATCCAAACATTACCTTAATATATTTTGGAATTTTTGATAGGTATGGTAATGCAAGCTCTGTTGATGAGCGACATCGGCATAGATATGAGGTAATTTATGTTTTTTATGCTGAAACTTTCTTTACGAGCAAAGATGCAATGGGGGTCACACTAACAACAACTTTTATGCTGTGTGTACAGGTTAATCCTGACATGGTATCTCAGCTAGAGAGTGCTGGTCTATCTTTTGCTGGTAAAGATGAAACCGGGAGTCGTATGGAGGTGTGTATTTATTTACATGAAACTGACACTGATCTTAAGATTTGCGCAATAATGATATTATTAGTAGTAGTAGTAATAGTAATAATAATTTTGGTAATTATGGTTATGAGTGCAGATTGTTGAACTGCCTAGCCATCCGTTTTTTATTGGCGTTCAGTTTCACCCTGAGTTCAAGTCCAGACCAGGGAAACCTTCTCCTCTCTTCTCAGGTATTTTCTCTACAAATTCACTAGTCATCTTTTACTATTCAAAAGTACCATTGATTGATGTTGTCATGTTAAAGTAATAACAAATGTCACGTCCATCAAATTTTTCATTCTGGTTCCTGTTGGCGCTATTTACTTGACTATCATTGATGAACCCTGTATTAGGGTATAACAATGATTCCGCGTTACAGTCATGGCTAAGAATTAGAATCAATTCCCTTCCACATTCATTCTTGATTATCACTGCAAATGGTTCTATTACATTTATCTAGTCATCTTAGTTTGGTTGAATGATCACCAAGTTATACACTAAATCTATTTGCCTTATTGATAAAACAGGATTAATAGAAGCAGCTTGTGAGCCGAAGAGGCCAGTGCTGAGTAACGGCCACACCAAGTTAACTAATGGAATATATAATGGACACTCACCAATCCTGAAAGCACACCAAAATGGAAACGGTTTCATATCATCCAATGGATCCTTAAACGGCGTGTTTGCCAATGGCAATGGAGTGTATGTGGATGGTAGTTGTTAGCCGTCCAAGTTTTCCGTCTTTGAATAATGATGGCATAAACTATATCCAACGACATTATGGTTTGTCCTCGGTCGGTCGCACTGTACAGTTAGTGAGTGGATAGGTCTTTTTAGCTAGGGACTTGTCTTTCATCATGAAACCAAAATTTTTGAGTCTAACAAGCTTTTATTGTTTCCAAGTATGGTTGTGCTGTGGTGTGGCAATTGCAGCCACCATTGATTTCACTTTTTTGGGTCAAATACTTGGCCAAAACTACACTCACTTGATTGATGATCATGCCAAATATTTGGGCTTTGGTGGCTTTTTTCTTGCTATTTTAGGGTTTTTGTTCCAAGCATACATGTTGAAGGTGTAAAATTACTTTCAACCAAGTGTCTTGTTTTGAGTGGCCATTAATGTAAACTCTTGTGAACATTGAAGTTGAATTTTGTTTGGGGGTAACTGCTTTTATCTTTCTTGATTTTGTATTTAAATTATCAGATGAAGTGTTAGACCACAATAATTGTGTTGGTTCTCTTTACCTTAAAGATTTTGCCTGTAAGATTTTTCTAAGAAACAGGACTGTGAAGGAAGAATATTGATGTACTTCTTTTGCCTGTAATTCAATCCATTTATTAGAATGTATTGTCTGTTTCATTTTATTTGTTATAATTTTTGAAATAATTATGTTGACAAAAATGTCTATATTACATGAAAACCTGGTAGTGGCATTAATTAATACATTGAGAAGATTGAGATACCAACAAATAAGCATATTTCTTCTCAATACTCCCTCCCTCCCTAAATATAAGATTATTTACAATAAATATTTGTCTGAGACCATCTACAAATTTTTAGATGCATTCATTACTCTTTTTTTTAATTTATTTTTAACTATACCTCTTATTAATTTTACCAATTGTTTTGAAATATGAAAAATCAACATTGAATGCATTTATACATAATCAAACTCTTTCTTTTGATTGTAGTATGTAGCTGTCTTTATTTCCCTTAGTTCAATTATACCTTCATTTGCTTGAAGTGAATAATTGCCAATTGGCAAGTCAGATTGATCCTGTCTAGGAAACAAAGGGTCCATACAAGTGATAATTGAACAAAATTCAGAAAAACTTGTCTGAAGTATGTGTAACAAAGGGTCCATACCATTGATAATTCCCATTTGTTTTCCAAATGTTGCCAAATCATCCCTCATTTCCTAATGTTGAGCCTGACTGTTAAGGGATTCCTTTGCATGAATGAGACTGCTACCATGAAAACCATGACTGACATTAAGATTATCATATAGAATAACTATAACCTGTGTACCAAACAATTGACATATGCAAGTGGTGTACCCCACAAGACCCAACATAGTTCAGAAAAGGTGGATAGGATAATTTATAATCATTTTTTATTTGAAAAAAATCTTAAATTTGAAAAATATTTATTCAAGATTAAAAATATTCCTTTTCATTAAAGATTATTCCATTTTCCAAATGAAGACTAACATCATAATGTAAGAATCTTTCTTTAATATTGTGTAGTTTTGTATACTCTTTTTGATTATTACTATAAATAAATATTATTTTTTTTACTCATTGAGTAATTGATTTATCGGATTTATGTTATTGACCAAAAACATCAGTTATTTAATAAATTTAAAAAAACACATTTGTTTTTAATAGTACCGGAGGATGTATGTATCAAAGAGAGTACTACATTTATTTATATATATCATTTTGTATGTAAAAATTTGTAATTGGTTTGAATATTCCGAAATGGTATTGCCAAAAACATGTTCATAAACAATTCGAATGTAATGGTTCTTTTGAATGTTAAATAATATTATTTTTTTCGCAAATGTAATAGTGAAAAGTTACTCATACCTTTTATTATCAAGCTCCTCCACTCATCATTATATATACTTACAAATATAACCTCTTTACGGTTACAAATGTAACTTATTAAGCTTGTGTATGTGAGAAATAAATTGAAAGTGAATTAATTTGACAAACATTATATTACTCAACCAAAAAAGAAATTTGACATCATCATCCAATCAAATAATATAAAAAGGAGCATTATTACGTCACTACCATCACAAATTTTATAGAACATTATTTGACAAACATTATTAAGTACATGATGAGAGCTATCATGTTATAGTATGACAACGAAGCCTTATTTTCCATGCATTTTCTGTCTTTTCTTCATCAACCAATCAAAGAGTAAAGAAGATTGGGACTAAGTTGTCTCGATTTGTTTTTCGGTATGACTTAAAGTTATTATTATTTTTTTCTCATAAACTAAACTAGGCCTCGAGAATTTTCTCAAAACCAAAATCAATCTTTGCTCTTTTTCAACTTCTTTATACTTGAATGTTGCTAGTAGAAAAATAATTTATGTTTTTATGTTAAGAACAAGTTTAAAACCCAAAACAATGTTCTTCATTATTTTGAATTCTAAAATCCGAAATATATTGAGTTGGGGAAATGCTTATTTTTGTATGACTTTATCCATGTTTAAGAGGACAGACACATCAATTGTAGTAGAGGGAACAGGGTGTCGATGGCTGCCTTTGCTAGACAAGAGCGTCAGATGCAGCTCAGAGCCAAGTGAGGGGAACCCTTTGCACCACATCAAGAGGTGCATTAGGCAGAGATAGAGCAGGAGGAGACAAAACCACATCAGGCTTTGGAGTCTTTAATTTTTCATATTTACGGTTAAAACGGTAACTTGATTGAAGTCACTTTAATACGAGCTACATATTTATTTTTTGTTGTCTTAATCAAACCGATATCAATTAAGTCATTAACATCTACTACCAAGAGACAACGTCTGTGATCTTTGAAGTTTTAAACATTATTTAGGCTAAATTGCATTTTTGGTTCCTTAACTATTTAGGTAATATCGGTTTGGTCTCCTAACTAAAATTTGATTTATTTTGGTCCCTTAACTTCTCTTTGTTTCACATTTTGGTCCTTTTCGTTAGTTTTAATTCAAAAACGTTAGGTTTTCTTCATTTTCTTCTCTTCTTTTTCATCTTCATATCATCTCCATCAACATTCAACAACAAGAATCCCAGAAAAATTCCAAAAGAAAATGAAGAAAACCTAACGTTTTTGAATTAAAACTAACGGAAATGACCAAAATATA